>Ga0214544_1005430_pt1 | contig 24682 bp, 10 predicted proteins | sample CNSS3metaG_FD_160074 | JGI IMG/M metagenome (GOLD analysis project Ga0214544, IMG submission 160074) | Root nodule microbial communities from cowpea collected in UCLA plant growth center, Los Angeles, California, USA - CNSS3 | ecosystem: Host-associated > Plants > Roots > Nodule | place: USA... | reverse complement strand
ATATATTTAAATTAGATATTGATTCATCCTGGTCATACATACAAATATTTTGTTCTAATTTTGTTCCCTATAAAAGTACTTGCACAAAGTCTGCCTTGAGGTTTTCTTCCTCGGCTAAAATACCCTATAAAATTGTGTGGAATATATTCACGCCACTCATCGATATTAATATACTTACAAATTGCATTCGAAATGAATACAATTAAATCAAAATAAATGGTAAGATAATATCGTGTTAAATATACAACTTAAAATATAAAACACAAAGCCTAAATCACTCTATACCATCCTAAAAAACATGTTCTTTGATAATGAATAAAAATTGTATCGTATGGACCAATCGGCGAACCAAACATCGATCGACATCCAAAATAATTTACATAACCAAACAAAATCCTGCAAATAGGTCAGCATGGCTCGTCGATCGGCTTGCACGAATGTGAGCATGTAGAACAAATCTTGTTCAAGTAAAGGTCGATGCGGCAAACAAGTAACTTCTTCCGGACGTTGCGATCACTTCGGAGATCATGAGGTAATGTGTCAATGAGCGACCAGTCACACACGACACTAAGCGGATAACACGTCGTCTGCCAAAGCGCCAACTATTGATAATATGCAATTATGTGCCAACGAATGACCAGTCATGTAGGCACCGAGGGAATATTATGTTAGCCACCAAAGCCCCAATTATTGATAATATACAATTATGTGTCAATGAGCACCAATAAACCACGTCGCGATGCTTGCCATAAATATGTCAGATGTTTTAATGTGTCATACAATGACATATGTCGATAACACTGAACGAGTCTAAGATAAACAAGTCAACTGCTGGTTGAAAGATAAACATTTCAGTAATAAGGTTTTTAAAGTAATTGGGCCTTGATTAAATCAACCCTAATCAAAGGCCCACAAAGAAAACTATAAATAAAGATTAAAGGTAAAGTTGTTGGAACTTTTCTCTCGTATTTATTATAGCATTAACTGCTATTACAGATCAAATCATTGCTAACTTAAGAATCAGAGTCTCTTTAGCAATGCTAAGTAAACTATTGATCGCTAAACGAACTATTGGAGTGAGGATTTGAAGACCAGACAAATTGTTTTAAGTAGACATTAGGTCCCTACACTCGAAACAAAAATCATAATGCAAATTTATATATCAATGATTTAGTTTTGGTAAATGTCTTATTATTATTAAGAACTAAATTGATTCAATGTGAGTTCTTTTTTACAAGGCTAGCAAACACCTACTTTTCAAACTAACTAGGGTGTTTTATGTTTAAGCGTCTACGAAGAAAATTAATTTGATGCAAAACTCGCTAATTTCGTGAACTAGTCTCACCCAAAGACTTGATGAAGTCAATCACTTTTTACTTGGATTTCAATGAGAATTTCACGCATTTCGCACTAACACAATTTATATTTTTGTTTCTTTCGATTTTCTAATAACAATAGAGATGGGAATACAATAATAATGGATGAAGCGTAATTTACACAAATTGTAATGAAATGAAAAGAACACCAAAGTAAATTGAAAGAAATAAATTATTAAGGAAAATAAAAAAAATTCGTAACATAAATCAACGAGAGTAGTGATCAAATTACTGGATTAATCATTCTTTTTGTTCACGGGTTTATTAGAATGTATGCATTCACTAGTCCAAAAATTGCTTTTGTAACGAAAGTGTGAACTAACAAGGGGGTGGAGGTGTTAGACCTATACGTATGATAACAATTCAAGGATTTCTCATTCCGACGTATGTGATTTTATATGTTGGTTGTCGCCATAACTGACATACAATATCGACTTTCTATATACCAGTTGTATCTATGTCAATACTACATTTGAGATTGTTGTATATGGTAGCATTTATAGAGTCCGATTACCTACCGGAAAAATTGTTGCATTGAAGAAAACTTACTGAATTGAATCTAAAATTCCATCTTCCAGTAAAAGTTTTCGCAACGAGGTGAAGATGTTAACAAAATTCCATAATAGAAACATCGTAAAGGTTCCTGACTTTTGCTTCCACAATCGGTTCAAGTTTCTTATCTGTCAATACATGGATAGAAAAGAACTAGCGAATTTTTATATATTGAATAATGATGTGGAATATGCCTTGTGCTACATTCATAATGATGTATTAGTAAACAAAAGATGTTGAATATATAACGCTTGCTGCAACAATAGCATTAAGATGTTTGTGTTCCAAACCAAAGTTCAGGCCATCAATACAAGAGGTGGTTGAAAAGAAAGAGGACCACATTATGAAAACTTTATGAATGAACAAGATGCACAAGTCCAAGCCATAGAGTCCAGATTTATTATTGATTTTTTGTTGTTTTCATTTGTTGTACTTTCAAAATACACTAATGTTAGTATTTTAAAAATCTTTTTAATGTATTTTAAAACAACGATATAAGTGTCCATCTATATATTTTGGAGATATAGTAGAAGACTGGTCCAGAAAAACATAAGAGATAGAAATAGAAAGGGGTGTCTTTTTCTATAGACCAAAATTAACTTCTGCATGAATTAAAATTGTTTCTACAAATTAACTTCTGCATGAAGAATTTTTAACTTTGAACAAATTTATATATACATTTACTTATTTTCCCAGAAAGGCTTATCTTTCCAAATGCACTGTGAAGAACTTTCAAATTTGACCATTGTATCAGTTGCACAGTTCCTTCCAAATTCAGATAAATGGGAGAATTAAACATTGAACAGATATGCAACCGTGTATATAAGATTGAAGTCCATGGAATGCAAAGCAAAGATTAGTTGTTGAGTGGAGTTATTGAGAAGACACATTTGGAGTAACATAAGAAGAAAGATCATCTAAAGCAACATGTGAATGAAGGGGAAAATACAGATTATAAAGTTATATCATGCAGTGTCTTATATGAATTATTAAAATTAAAGTGAGTAATTAGATTATCACTTTAAAACATCATGCATATTTATTATTTATTGTAAGAATTTAGCAAATGTTCTGACTGTATTAAGTCCCTCTCTATCCCTATTAAATTTAAATTATTCCATGTACATGAAGTTTCTGTAACTATGAAAAAGAAAAGTAGGTTCAGTTTACAGTAAGACTGAAATCAAGAAAAACAAACATAAAACTAAATTTGGCGTCGCCCGGACTTGAACCGGAGACCTTCAGTGTGTTAGACTGACGTGATAACCAACTACACCACGACACCAAGTCCCTAACTTTGACTTAATATTTTTTAGATAAAAAATAATGAATAACCAATTCTAAAAATTGTATCGTAGTAACAAGTTGGTTTCTAAAAGTAAAAACTTGAAAAGAATGTCCCTACAATTAAAAAACATGTCTGACACACCTATGTAACACCTGTGTTTCAATATGTACTTTGATGGTCTAATATAATGTTTATTTATGTAAAAAAAATAATTTGTAATTATTTAATTAATATCAGATTAAATAAAAATATATCACTCAAATCTATTGTTAAACATACATAATATTTATTTACGTGATTAAAATGTTAATTCACATATGGATCTATATAAGATAAGTTTGTTTATACTTTCAAAATAAACTAATTTTAAATTCGTGCTTACGATTGAAATTTATTTTTGTTTTTTTTAATGATAGTAAATATATCTTATATTAAGAAGAATTTAAAGATCAAGAAAATAAATAATAAACTATTTTTAAATTTATAATTAAGTACAGAATAAAGTTATCACAAAAAATATTTATACATTTAGAAAGTTAATATGTGTGTAAAATATGTAAATAATAAACTTTATAAAAATATAAATGATAAAGTATGTGCAAAAAATATAGAGTATGCATAAATATGTAAAGTAGACCGACTAAAACCACAATTTAGTGCATGAAAAGACTCGTCTAATGTGTATTGATAAACTCATCTTATTTGTGTATCAACAAACTTGGTTAATATGTGTTATTAGACTTGTCTAGTCAATATATGGACACATTTACCCAATGTGTATTGTTAGACTCATTTTAATCAATGTATGGATAGACTCATCTTATGTGTATTGCAATACTTCTATAATTAGAGCATTAGAGCATGAATATAATTGTCTAATGTGTATGAATAAACTAGTGTAATATATATATATATATATATATATATATATATATATATATATATATATATATATATTGGTAGACTTATGTAACCAGTGAATAAACTCGTTTAATCAATATATGAGTAATTACTATTTTGTTTAATAAAACTTTGCAATATTAAAAATAGCTATGAATTTTTGTTGTTTATATTTAATTATCTCAATTTGATTGCTCATTTTCACGTATATTTCTAAATATATTTATTATTATTATAACTTTGAAGTATTAAATGAAAAAATAAATGGATAAAAGAGTAAATATATTATTTTTTGAAATAATATTATTTTAAAAAATAAAAGTAAAATTTAACTATATTTTTCTAAAAGAAAAAAATTGGGTAAAAGAGGAAATATATTATTTTAAATAATAAAGTTAAAAATAAAATATTTTCTTAAAATAAAAACAAATGGATAAAAGTATAAATTAACTATTTAGGGACAAAGTGATCAAATGTGTACATTCTTAGACCATGCAATTAATGAATGATCAAATTGATCTAATGTATATTAATAAACTCGTATAATCTATGTATGGACACATTTGCCTAATATATATTGTTAGGCTCATTTAATCAATATATAGACAAACTCGTTTAATAAGTGCATAGACAAAGTTGCCTAATGTATATGAGTAGACTCTAGAGATGACAAATAAACCAGCCCCTATGCGTATTGCCTGAACTCATCCCCGTTTTGACGTAGAATCCTCGCATGGACTAGGTATGAGTATGGGTATGGGGAATCCCCGACTTTTTCAATTGGATATGGGGATGGGTATGGGAATGTACATATCTCCGCCATAATACTTGTCCCCGCCACATCTTCCTCTCCATTTAAATTATTAAAATATTCACAATTTATTAAGTAACCCTATACATACATACATACACACATACATACATACATATATATATATATATATATATATATATATATATATATATATATATATATATATATATATATATATATATATATATATTATAGGGTTATTTCTTCTAATTACATACTTTCTATTTTTTATTTCTTCTAATTATTTGGTTTGTTATGAAATTCATTCGCATCTCCAATATATTTTTCATCTTATCATAACCTTTATGTAATTATGTTAAAACCAAACTGAAATTTCATGACAAATAGATGGACCAAAAGAGTAATTTAACCTTAAAATTAATATTGAAGTATAAGAAAATGGGTACGGGTATGGGTACGAAATTATATACGTTACTCGATGGGGATGGCGATGGGACAAAAGTTCGATACTCGTTGGATTTGGGTATGGGGATGGGGATGAATTATTTCTACGGGGATGAGTATGGGATAGTGAAACTCATTCCCGCCCCGTTGCCATCCCTAGTAGACTCGTCTAATCAATGTGTATGGAATAACTCATTTAATATTTTTTGGTATACTTACCTAATTGGTGTATGAACAAACTCGTCTACTATATATTGTATGACTCGTCGTATAATTGGTGTACAAATATACTCGTCTAATGGGTGTTGTTAGACTCATCTAATTAGTATATTAGTAAAATGGTCTTTTGTGTATTTCTAGACTCGTCTAACCAATGTATGAAAAAATTTGGATTCTTTGTTGGTTTTTTCTGTGTAGTTCCTCTGTTGTGTCTTCAAAATACACTACTAGCCACTGATTTTAAAATTTTAAAATATATTACAAAGATTTTTAAAGTATCAATACTGTGTATTTTTAATGCTCAACAGGGACAACACAAAAAATCTCAGTAGAAAACCTAGACTCTATGAACTAACTAATTTAATTTGTTTTCTTATATCTCTAATCAGTGTATGAACAGACTCTTCAATGCGTATTGCTAAACTCGTATATTTAGTGTGAGGACAAACTTGTCTAATATGTATCGTAAAATTCATTTAATCAGTGAATTAACAAAGTCATCTATTTGTATAAATAGACTCGTCTAAATTATGTATGAATAGGTTCATCTAATGTCTATTTTTATACTCGTCTAATCAATATATGAATTTTTTTGTCTAATGTGCGTGTTTAGACTCGTATATTTAGTGTATAAACATACTTGTGTAACTTGTATTGTTATACTCATGTACTCAATGTGTGGACAAAGTCGTCTAATGTGTACTTCTAGACTCGTATAGTCAATGTATGGTCTGATTTGTCTAATCAATAAATGGAGTGACTCGCCTAATGTTGTTTGGAAAACTCGTTTAATTAGTTTACCAAAAAACTTGATGTGTTCCTCATATCAAAACTTATCTAATGTGTTTTGCCATATGCTTATAATTAGTGTATGAACAAAGTTATCTAATATGTATTATTATATATATTCGTTTAATTAGTTATATACAAAGTCGTCTAATGTGTATGGCTAGACTCGTCGAATCAATGTAAGGACAAAGTCATCTAATATTTATTCCTAGACTCGTCTAATTAATATATGAAATGATTTGTCATCTTCTATTTTCTTTTACATTAAACAAATGGATCAAATTTATTAAACAATATTTTCATTATACCTTCCAAGCCCTAATGGTCTTACATCAATATGGATACTTCCAGTAGATCGTGCGTTACCACAGATACAACGCGTTCGATACACCACCTTCATGGTCTATATAAAGTGTGACGCTTGTGATTTATTTTTATTCGACTAACTATGTACATCAATCCAAGGTAACCATATCATCATCCTCTATTCCCCTAGGTCTACATGATCTTTCTTTGGACTCTATACTTAGTGTGTCTTTATAACTATTCATATGTCCTTAAAAATGACATTATTTTCTCATCTGCAATTTCATTCACTATAATTTATTTTGTAGTCCTTATTCCACATTAACTTTTCATACAATTCTAAAACTAAAATTTATTCAAAAAAAGTTGGCAGCATAACAGTTGTATTTCTAACTTCCCAAAATTTTTAAAACAGTCAAAATTACAAGGTAATACAATTCATATAATTATTTCCGCCGCGGGGATAAAACAAAAATTAATGTTCCCCTATCAGATTGTCTCACTGTTGAGATTAACTTGGTCTCATTAAGTTAGGTTTGAACCCACAACCCATCAATTACCAAGTCAAATGCACAACCAATTCAACCAATTCACATTTATGATAATTCTTAAAATTTTAGGATTATATTATCACGTCCAGCATTTAATTATATTAACGAAATAATGCATAAATTAAAATGACACACAAAGGCATACATAAGACTCGAACCTAAGTCCTCTCACACAATAAAGTACTCTCAACCATTTGAGCTAGTACTTTTTCACATCACAAAAATTAGCATTAAATGCCATAAATGCTTCCACTACCGCATTTATTAAATAATTATTAATTTAATTATTTAAATTTCCCGGGTCTTATAGAAATAAATCCTAACTCTAGTTCTAACTAAATGAAACTATATGACTAAGAATTTAAATGACTAGGAAAGGAATAAAAAAGAATATAAGAGAAAAAAAAGAGTAGGAAAAAAGAAGAAGAGAAAGCTTTCCTTATGTCTTTATTTCTCTAATTGTAGGAAATTGTGAGAAAGATGTGAAAAATGTAGTTGTATTTAATGGAAAAACTTTGCACAAAAAAGGCAAAGATAATTTGTAAAAGAAATAAGTTTTTAATCCTAGTAATTACATTTGGAAGATTGTCATTGGAAGAGAAGAAAAAAATCTACTCAACCTTATGCCTTTACATTAAATCTGTCATGCCAGGTAGAAGAATGTTCTTACTTTGCTCTTATCGTGGGTGCACCCTCTAGTGAAAAAAGGGGAATCTATGATGACTTATTATGACAAATATAAGCCACCTGTCATAATAAGTTGACCGATGACATTTTTGTAATAAAAGTAACAGTTATTATGATTGGTAAAAAGGGATCTGTCATAATAAATGAAAAGGGAAAATTTATTATGACAGGTGCAGAGGACCTATCATAGTAGATAGCCGCGGTGGCAAAATTGAAATTATGTTAAAAATATATTATGACAGTTTTGAGAAACATGTCATAATATCTTTAAATCCCTAATTTTTATCCTTCCCTCTTTTCTCCTTCTTGTCTCCATTCTTTCTCCAGAAGTATCCTTTCTTTCTTAAACAGTCATGTTGCCTTCTTGTTTTGCATTGTCGCCACTGCTCCATTCATCGCGCCATTCGTTGCACCAATCGTCGCACCGTTCGTGATCGTTTGTGTGTTGTTCGCGTGCCGTTCGTGCACCCTTCGTGCATCATCCGTGTGTCATTCGCACACCATCCACATCGTCCGCGTGCCATTCGCGCATCGTCCGCACGCCATTTACGCACCGTCCGCGCCGTTCGCCCACCGTTCATGCATCGTTCACTCACCGTTTGCACACTGTTCCTGGTTACTGCATTGGTGATTTTGCCTCCCTTTGGACAATTTTTCCCTCTTTTCTTCACTTAGTTTGCACATGTGTGTTGGGCTATGGTTTTGCTTTGGAGTGAGTGAGATATGCCTTGCCCTAAATCTCGTTGCTAGACTGTAAGAATTAAGAATCCATATCTTGTGTGTCTTGCTATGGATTTAAATAAAAGTAATACATAAAAATGCTTGGTTTCTAGCTCATGTCATACTGCTATTTGTAACTAGAAGACATGAAATGTTGAAAGTATATTCAAATAAACCGAAGAAAATAACATTGTTGAAAATGACCTCTATATTTAAATCAAATAGTCAAAAGTAGACACATGTCTAAGACAAAAGTTTGTGCTATTTTGCTTTGTCTCCAGAAAGCTTTGTACTATAGGGGATAACTAATTTGACTAAGCCCTTCCTTCCTCATAATATATTTCAAACCACACACGTTGCGATGTTTCCTAGGAAGCAAAAAACACACAACACATAAATTATTAGAGACTATGAGTCAATGATCACTCTTGCTACACTAGAGTTATTTCTAGGCCAAACAACACAATTTCACATGTGCTTTTTAGACTAATAAAGCTCTGCTTTACTAAAATAAGGCACTTTAGATTTTACATGCATTCACACAACTTGTGAATCTTGTGTAGATAGGTGTAGTGGTTGTGAATGACAAGTAATTCAATTCATATTCAACTTTGAATATGGCAATATTCAATTGGATTCAAGGAGCTAGGAGTTTAGTGTACAAAATTACTACAAGTCTTAAACAAAACTTGTATTCTTTTTGCTTAACATTATATTCTTAGCATCACTTCTTTTTGTTTATTTTTGCATAATGTATGTGGTTATTGGGTATATAGCATATATTATATGTGTTTAGCTTTGATTCCAGGAAAATCTGCAACTTTGGCAAACTAAAAAATTGGTGCATTGTAGAGCGAGAAGAATAGGATCACTTCTTTTCTTTTCTTTCTTTAGCTTTTAAAATTTTTTTTATTTTACCAAATATATAACATTAAGTTAGACATGTGGTAATGAGCGCTAAAGTTGTAAAGATCAATAATATTATTACATTAATTTTATATTATTGAAAGTAATAATTACGATAAAGCTCCACATACAGTGGCTTCCCCGATTATTGCTAGCACAAAGGGAAGTTGTCCTCTTCCTGAAGAATCAGAGGATGATGTTGATGTTCCTACTGATTGTGAACTATATGTTGATGACGCCCCTCGACATTTGGTGGCCTTAGGTAATCTCATTCCTATCATATAATTTTTCTTTATATTTGCTTTATATTTTGTTTATTATCATCTATTTTTTGTCTTAAGTAAAATATATAATTTGGGAAAGACCATCCACCACCATACTATTAAAGATTATATGATGCGAGTGGTGGTTGTAAATGTTAAAGATTCTTCTGCTCGCGTTCCTGTACCCACTGAGGAGGTTGAAACAGTGGACAAGCTCTAGGGAATTTTATCATTTGGCCAGTCAGATTGGCTAAACCAATTTTAGTAAGTGTTGGTTTTCATATTTTATTTATTTATGTAAGTATTTGTTGAAATTGGACGGATATATTATTCTACTAATTTTATTTAAATTTAGGAGGGTTCTAAGAATGCAAACATTGTTACACCTCCACAACCACAATTGTCTCCTCTCCAACAACTCGGTGTAGCGGTAGTGACAATGGGGAATAAAACTATCCAGTTAGATATGCCTCATGAATTGACAGGCAAGACTAGTGCCACCCCTTTTTTGTATGTCATAAGGATATTTGTGAAATTATGATTGGTAATGATCTCATATCCGCAACAGTTCTACAAGTTTGGAATTTGTAAGTAAGCCTTCATTAACCATAAACATAGTTTAATATTGTATTCAATAATTTATTCTAACTTTATTTGTTGATATTGAAGGTATTTGCATCACCTATGCATCAAAAAGAAGAATGCTAATATTTATGGATTTCTTGACCTTATTATCATTCAGAGTGTAGGAAATAGATTGCAAGTGGTGCAAAAATACTTAACAGAGATATTTGGAAAAGCTGGCAAATAGGTGTATTTAGCACCTTACACTACAAGAAAATGTCTTATTAGTAACCAATTTTAGTGACTAAAAGTTGTTAGTTACTATAGTGACCAATTTAGATTTCAATTTACAAAATTAAAATTTATTGGTTACTAAAATAGTCACTAATATAAATAAAAAATTATAATTGGTCACTAAATTTGTTACTAATTAATTAGAGAGCAATTTAGTAACTAAGTTATTTTGGTAGCCAAAACTTAGGTAGCTAATTTTTACTGACCAGTTTTCTTTGGTAGCCAAAACTATGGTAGCTAATTTTAAAAACCAATTTAGTTACCAATTATAATTTTTTATTCATAATAGTAACTATTTTAGTAACCAATGATTTTTTTACTTTGTAAACTTGTATCAAATTAGTAATTATAGTAACTAACAACTTTTGGTCACTAAAATTGGTTACTAATAAAACATTTTCTTTTAGTGTTACTTGCATAAGTAAATACACAATTCTTGAATTATAGGTAACTAATTTAGAACTTATTTTTTTATTAATATTATTCCAACTTGTATGGAATTGGTTTAGTTTGGAATTGTTTGGTCTGGTGATATGAAAGTTATTTGCAGGTGAATTGAATGGAAAGGAAAATGGTAAAATAGAGAAAATCATAACAAAAAAGAAAATTGTCTTATTATGATGTAGTTTGCACTACCTATCACAGTAATTTGGACTTATTATGACGTATTTTGCATTACCTGTCATAGTAAGTTGGACTTACTATTATAGATTTTACAAAAAATTGTTATAGTAAGTTCATTAATTGTCCCAGCATCATCAACTTGTGCGGTGGTAAGTTATACTTATTATGATTGCTAATCGAACACCTATCACAGTAAGTCTGACTTACTATGACAGGTTTCTGCAGCGTGTGTGCATTTTCTATAACTCTTGGACCATTTTCCAGTAGTGACCAAATTTTTGAGTGAAATTGGTTTGATCCACTTGTTTCTATTGTTTTCACATGAGACCAAACAATGGGCTTGAGGTATTGGTTTGTAATACACAATTTTGTTATTTTTAACCACTTAGTAAATCCAAAATCATTTATTTCAATAAAAAAACATTTCAAAATTTGTTTAATACATTCTAACATTTTATTTCTATGAACTATTGACAATTTAAATTTATACTAAAAACCACAACGATGATTACAAATTTAGTAGTTGTATATTAAGGATGTATTGTTTGTTGAAGAAACCACTTCACTTAAAAGATAAGTTGGCGTCGCCCGGACTTGAACCGGAGACCTTCAGTGTGTTAGACTGACGTGATAACCAACTACACCACGACACTAGATGTTCAATGTTTTAACTTAATATTTACTGGCATTAAGGAATAAATAACTTATTCCAAAATAAAAGTTGGTTTCTAAAAGTAAACACTTATTAGAACTTATAATCATTTTCCTTTCTAAACCAATTTAAAGCATATGGTGTCATGGTGTAGTTGGTTATCAAGTCAGTCTAGCACACTAAATGATACAACCTATCTAGGAAAGAGTATAATCGTTTCTGAATTTGAATCCTCAAGAGGCAGGACATGAATAAACCAAAGAAGAACGCGAAATAAGATAGAGATGGAGGATGCCATAATCTAGCAGATTGGTAAGTCAAGTAAAGATTCGCCACAAAGATGTTAATCTTTGATAAGAATCAGAGTTCTAATCCAAGAACCAAGAAAATCCTCTCTCAAATAATGCAAATGCATATAATATGAATAAAAAAATGTCTACATTAGTTTTTGGTACCTCTATATATAGGCACATAAGTTTAAGAAAACTTGGAAATCCCACAAGAAGACCCGAGCCCAAAAACATAAAAATATAAACTAATTTATAAAAGAAAGCTCAAAGCCCAAAAACATATAAACATAACTAATTTCTAACAGAAAACCCAAAGTCCAAAATCATAAACTATTTTTTCTAAAAACTATCCTTCAAATGTGTTCCAAGTCATCGTCTTCATATCCTTTGAATTTCTGGTTGCTTGATCTCCCAATCTCTTGCTCCTTGCCCTTATCATATGTCCTTTGAATTGTAAATGTTCATCTGTAAGTTCTTCTTGTATGGAATCTATGGATAGTCCTCTATCATTCCTTCCTTCTTGAAGAGAATTTGTCCTCAAATTCATACTACTTGAAATTTAGGAGATATTCCTCTATCATACCCTCATTCTTAAAGAGAATTTGTCCTCAAATTTGTCTCACTTGAAGATTCCTTATCACTGAAGGTCTCCAATTTAAGTCCGGGTGACACCAAATTTAGTTCTGAGTTTGTGTTTTTCATTTCTTATTTAATCTAAACTAAACTCTCAAGATTTCATGTTCTACTTTTCTTTTTCTTCACATATAACACAATGCATGATGTAACTCTATAGTTCTTAGTCTTAAAAATGAAAAATGTTATATATATGTCTTGAAGAAGGATTTAGCTTTTTCAACAACAATAAATATTTTAAAGGATATATAATCTGTATTTTCACTTTTATTTCATATGTTGTTTACATTATCTATCTTCTTTTATGCACTTGATGTAGTTTCTTCAACAAAAAATAATCATCCTTCCAACGAAGAAAGACAGGCTTTACATCCAGTGAGACCATACTCAGAAAGAATTTCAAGACATTACGTATGTTGATTTAGAACCAAACCACGTTGAGATCTTGCAACTTCAATCCCAAAAAAAAAATTAATTCCCCAAGGTCCTTGATGTGAAACTGGTTATGAAGATATTGTTTGACACGACTTATCATGTAGAGACTATTACCCGTGATTACGATATCATTGACATAGACTAAATTGTAAGCATCATTGTTTGTACGAAGAAGAAATTATCAATTATGCTGTGAGTGAAACCAAAATTTAATAAGGCAGTGTTCATAAAGGACAAAACAAAGGACAAGACAAAGGAAGAAGATGAAGCAACGAGAATAATGGCCTTCTCTATAAATATTTTTGCGATTTTGAACCCTAGAAACACATTTAGACATCAGTTATTTCGAAAACCAAGGGGTCAAAGGCTTAACTACCTCAGTTATAATAAAATCTTAGGCCTAAAAGGGTGTGTCTAGTGGCAATTTTGAAATTTTGACCAGCTTTTCGGCCTCGATTATTAAAGACCCGAAGCATATACCCCCATTATGTCTTGGTTGTGGGGAAACCGAAGTCATTTCGCGTATTAAATAATTAAAAAAAGAGTGAAAAATTTGTAAATTTGAGGAACTTCTAGGCACTGGATTGTAAAAAGAAGCATATTAGCTTTTCTGCTTCGATTTCAGAAGAACCGAAGCCCAAACCTCTACATTCAAATTAAAAAATCCAAAATAATTGACAAATTTTGGAGACCTTAAGCTTCAGTTATTGCGGAACCAAAACAAAAAGACCTTTATGTTTCAGTTATTAGGACAACTAAAGCATAAAAGTTCGCTAAAATTGTAAAATTGCGACTGCATCTTAATATGTTTCGGTTCCACTCTAACTGAAACATATAGGGTGATTTAAAAGCCCAAATGTGCACTAGTGAATGGGAATCTCATCCTGGTAACATAAAGGCTTAACAACAACAAATCTCACTAAAATACATTTTGAATGGTTCTGATGACTATTTTAAGAATGAGATTTTAAATGTAACTCAACCTTAAAAATTATTTTGTAAGATAAAATTACCGCTACTTATATATATATTTATAATTCATTTTAGTTCCCAGTATGCCATAAACCTTCATAAACTAAACAATTATTCGGCGCATTATATAATGTCAAGGAATAAACTGATTAATATTAACATAAATACTTTCAATAATTTTTTATTTATCCTCAAGCTACTTTTAAATATTTTAAGTTAACAAGATTTTCTAACTAATAATGTCAATTCCATTATTAAATTGATAGTTTTACTAGTAATGTTAATATTCGTAAAATAATTTTTATTTTATTCAAACTATATCTTTACATCGTACACTCTACACAATTACATTAAATTAAACATGGTGAGTCTGATAAGGCATATCCAAAAGTTGGATAGTAAGTAACGTGAAGAATACATTGTATCAATGAGAAAAAAAAAACATAGCACGATCATTAGTTAGCTTTGAAACTAAATAAGAAAGAAATTAAAAGCATAACTTATATGATTTCCTCGGGCAGATGACAATTGTAATTATTTATTATGGGACTTTCCTTTGTTAATTTTGATCTTTCTTAATATATTTCTCTAATTATTTCTGTGAAATACATTTTAGAATGACATATATTAACTAGTGGAGGCATCTTATATAGAGAAATATGAATATTATTTGTTCTTGCCAGACTAATATGTATTAAGCCAACCCATGTGTTCACTTATATTTTATGTCTGGAATAAAGTAATTATCTTCCTTAATACATTCATAATATATAAACACCATCCATTTAATATCAAACATACATCATTCTCACAAACACATAATATTACGTGTGGCTTTCCTTTTTCTAATTTTAGGGCCTTTTTTTTATCGAGTTTTTGCTTTTAAAAGCCAACTTAATAGTACAATGTATTTTCAGGAATAAATTATTCATTTTTATTCAGAAATTGTTAACAGAAAATTTAAAGCATGAGCTGTCGTGGTGTAGTTGGTTATCACGTCAGTCTAACACACTAAAGGTCTCCGGTTCAAGTCTGGGCGACGCCAACTTTTGAATTTTCACTCTTTATGTTTCTTTTTCTTCATTTCTTACTCTGAACTAAACTTTGAAGATTTCATGTTCTACTAAACTAAATTTTCTATTTCATGTCCTACTTTTCTTTTTCCTCACATAGTTACAGAAACTTCAAGTGCAACCAATAATTTAGATTTAATACAGTTAGAAAATTTGCTAAATTCTTACAAAAAAATAATAAATATAAATATGCATGATGTTTTAAAGTGTCAAATTTCTTAATTCTACATCCTTAATTGGGTAAAATTCCCTAGTTCTACTGGTACTGAACCACCAATTTGATCAAAAGCAAAGAAGAAAAAGTATCAAAATCTTCAAAAGTAGTATAAGAGGTTGTTGAAAAGAGAGATTTTTGAGAAAGGATGAGTATAGTTTGTTTGTTGAAGAAACTATATCAGCTGCATAAAAGAACACAGACCATGTAAACAACATGTCAATAAAACTCAAAATTCAGAACCTAAATCCTTCAAGTCACACTTTTCAGTTTTAAGACTGAGAACTGCAGAGTTAGATCACGCAGTGTCTTAAAACAAAACTTGAACATCAAATGTTAAAACATTACTTTTAGAATAACACTCAAATGAAGAAAAACAAAATTCATGGCGTCGCCCGGACTTGAACCGGAGACCTTCAGTGTGTTAGACTGACGTGATAACCAACTACACCACGACACCACATGCCTGAGATTTTCACTTAATATATTCTCCCATAAAACAGTGAATAATTTATTCCCGAAAGTATATTGTACTATTAAGTTGGCTTTTAAAAGCAAAAACTCGATAAAAAAAGTCCCTAAAATTAGAAAAATGTCAGCTACACTTCAGCCGATATGTAATTGTGAGAGTTATGTATGTTTGATGTTAAATGAGATTGTGTATATAAATCATGAATGTACTGAAACAAGTCTATTACTTGAGAACTATGAAAATTTAGTTACTTGAAGCTTTTTTTTTTTTTGGAACAAATAATGCTAATGTTTGAGTGTTGGTGTAGTTATAACATCATGAAAATCATATGACTTTATTAAATGACTTTTTTTGAGTATTTCCAAAGATAAAGTTGATAATTTTATTCACGTGACAATCTTTAAAACTCGTTTCAATGTGTAAGATGAATGATTATGAGTAAGAATATTTTTCGTTCACCATAAATTATCTTATTTTTCATGTTTCAGTTATCTTTCTCATCATAGGAAAAATAACATTGAGTTTAAATACTGGTTCACCATCTTGTTCTTAAAGGGCGTCGCATTCACGACTTTATCTTGAAATAATACTTTGGAGGGTGAAAGGATGAAAGAGTGTTTAAACTGCATTTGACCTCGATTCCTAAGTAATGTGAAGCTTATTGGGTGTACCAAAACAAGTCCCCAATCGAGGACAAAGGGAGTTGCCAGTCCCCACGATGGACGCTAATGTTCCAATTCGACTTAAGTTCGTATGACAGTATCATTAGAAACAACCACCGTGTTTCCCGAGGTATTGTTCGCTTTGGAAGGTGGAGCTTCGTCACAGTTTTGTCCTTAAAAGACGCCTCAGGAGGTGGAAGGAATATTTAAACTGCACTTGACTTCGACTCCTAAGAAATGTGAGACATATTGGATGTACCGGAACAATACCCATTTACATGTAACTTGAAAGTGTGATGCTGATACCCATCAATCACTTTCATTTAGGAATCATTAGAATTAGAGCTGTCAAAATGGGTTGGAACCCACGAGCCAACCTGGCTCACCACGGGTTTAGGCCGGGTTGGGTTGAAATTTTTTTACAAATTTCAATACGGATTGATTTTTGACCCAGCTCATTTAGAACCCGGCTCATTCAGGTTGAACCCGTGGTGAGCCGGGTTGGCTCACCAACTCGCAGATAAAAGGGTTACACAAATGTTTTTTATTTTTTTTATTAAGTTGAACTTTACATTTGGGTCATGTTAAGTTCTTTTTATATCCAACACATTAATAATTTGTATTTTTTTTATTTTGGTTTGTATTTGGACTGTATTAAAGTTTATTTAGATTTTAATTAGAATTGCAATTTAGTTTTGACTGAAAAAAAATAAAAAAATAATATTTTTTAATTAAGTGAACCCATGAGCCAACCCGTTTAACCCGTCAATCCATGGTGGGTCGGGCTGGGTTCGAATTTTTTAGCTCGCTAAAAAATGAGTCGGGTTGAGTTAGCTCACTAAATCATCAATCTTTGGTGAGTGAAGCCGGATCAAGCTGTATTACCCGTTTTGACAACTCTAGTTAGAATATATGATTAAACCTTTACAAAAGGATCTTTCTTTTCATTTTCTTAACTAGTATCATCACATCTTTCATATTGCATTATGATATCCCTCAAAGTGAATACTTGTACAAATATTTATAATCTTTATGCAAACATTACGATAATTTCATATCGCATAATTTTCTATTTATATTTGGTCAATTTGGTTGAACAAATTCCAAAATTTAACTCCATTTTCATACTTTTTAGCGACACAACTTACGTTTATCCAATTGTGGTCCATTTTCCAATTTATTGAATACAAGAACTCTATAGCATGCATGCACATCTCACTATTTTATGAAGGATGACATCTTATCTCATTAGAAAAGTCATTCGATAAGTCTCATTTTTCATTTTCATAAAATTTTAGCAACATATCACTTTGATCTCCAAGTAGATAACATGAAAATGATCAAATTAAATCTACCACAATCATATATGTTCACAAAGAACAAAACGAAATCCACATATTAAAATTTCAATACAACTTAACGAGAGACTTAAGGTTCAGGGTTTAAACCCTAAGGTTGTATTTTATATAATTTTATTATATAAAATTTTATTCTTCATTTTATTATTATCATGAATTAACATTAATCACTAAATTATATTATTTGTAAATCTCAATTATATTGCACAATTGTTATTAATTTATGGATAATACATATTGAGTTTTTAATGAATAGTCTGTGATGAATTTAAATATTCAGTAACTTGTTGAGAGGTCCCTAGTCTCTGATAAAAAGGATATAAAATTGATACTCATTAATCAATTTTTATTATGACGTAAAACTATACTCAGATACACGATATATTTTAGAATAACCGTACCAAAAAAAGAACAAGTATGCTCTCAACACAGTTATAGAAAGAAGGATCCTTCACTGATTTCATGTGCTCTACAAGTGCTAATATTTCACCTACTCTCTCAATAACTAAGTACGCTCTCCTGTCCAGTATTTTAGTATTGAGAACTTGTATTTTAGTATTGAGAATTATTCTATTAATTTAGGGTTTATTTTTTATGATTAATCTTTACTATTCATAATCTAACACTTAATGCATTGTGTACCTATTAATCAAGTAAAGAAAAATGAATGTTTAAATTATAAGATTCATTAAAATAATAAATACTACATTAATCATTATATTACATCTCAAATATAAAGCCAAGATTAATAAATTTATAACTTTAATATAAAAAAGTTACGATTCTTTATATATATATATATATATATATATATATATATATATATATATATATATATATATATATATAATATATTTTTTTTTTTCATAAAAATTTAATATATTATGCTCTATTTCTCTTGACAAAAATTTGCAATAAGAAATATGTTAAACAATTACATTCATCGTATAACAAACCTTTTATTTAAGTCTCAATTAATTTCAACTAAAATAAAGATTAAATATGTGAAGAACATTGTCACCGGTATCACCATTTTTATATCCATTATTTTTTCTATGAATTTTAAACATTTCATACAAGTCAATAATATTAGTCACACTAGTACAAAAAATGCTTATAATATTATTACTTCCACGTCACGTCGCATGATCCAAAATTTAACGCTAAGAATGCGCAATTATATTTTTGTAAATATTTTTTCAAATTAACGTCGGATCCCTTACAATAGATGTCAATTTCGAATTTGACGTCGATCCTGTGACCAACAAATATTAAAAAATGTTGACTACCCTAGGTCCAACATTTTTTAACGTCTATTGGCCATAGGACCGAAATCAAATTAGAAACTAACATCTATTGTGAGGGATTTGACATTTAAAATTTCAGAAACAACATCAATGATCTCACATTTCTCTTTTTCGTTTGTACAAAACCTTCCACCAAAGTGCAGTGACAACGCAAAACCCATAGGAGCAAGTTCTTCAACCCATTTCACTCAATCTTGCTGGGATGGTGCTCGTTTGGGCTCAAACTTTCATTCTCTCCTATTGCATTTCAATTAAGGTTAATGCTAATCATTGTTGTGTGCCCTAAAGGTTATGTTTTGTATTTTTAGGTTAACCAAAATTTTGTAAAAGTAACTAAAAATAGCTAGAAAATGATTTTTTGACTCAATAATTTTTTTTGTGGTAATTTCTATTAGGTTTTATTAAACTCTAATGAAACGTTGTGTTGGTATCGCGTAGCGAAATGACTAAACAGTGGTAAAAAATGAAGAAGGGGGATGAATTGGATTTTTATAAAACTTAACAGATTTAAAAAATTTTCTAAAAATTTTACTAATTAACTTATAGTCACAGTTACTTTAAATGCAAATGCAGAAAACTAAAGAGTTTAGGGAAGAAGATAAGCACTGATATTTATACTGGTTCGGATCAAAAGACCATGCGTCCAGTTGTTAATCTCTTAAACAAAGAGATTAACTCAATCACTATAATAATCAGAGTACAAACATATTATAAAAGAGTAAAGAATTAGAAAACACCTCTCTTGAATCACACAAGAGATCAAGACACCTCCCTTGAAATCCACAAGGGATGAAAACACCTTCCTTGAATCACACAAGGAATGAACAAAAACTTTCCCTGAGTCACACATGTCAGGTTTTACAGAGGGGGTTTCATTGGGGAGAACAACACCAATGAGATATGAGCCTAACCACAAAAGACACTGACACCACTCTCAACCCAAAACCTTAAGGCAATGGGTTTTGATTCTTATATAGTGCTCTACTTTCTCATTTCTGGTCAATGTGGGACTTAGACAGCGGCTGCCCTTTTTTGTACCGTCGTTCTTCTTAACGGGACACGCTTATCTAAAACCCTTACCTGGGACCTTTGCCAGGAAGACTTTCGATACTAGGACCATACTGCACTCGTCTGAGTCGATATTAACCATTGCTCTGATACCACTTGTTAGGTTTATAAGGAGAGGGTTTCACTGGGGAGAACAACACCAATGAGATCTGAGCCTAACCACATAAGACACTGACACCACTCTCAACCCAAAACCTTAAGGCAATGGGTTTATGGGTCTTGATTCTTATATAGTGCTCTACTTTCTCATTTCTGGTCAATGTGGGACTTAAACTCACACTTGGATTCTTAACAACACAGAGGATGACCAGCTTTTCTAGGAACACCACAACACTCAATCTTCTAAGAACTCACTTAAAAAAATTATCATTCACTCACACTAGGCTTTTCAAAGCTATTTTTAAGAATCTCACAGAGCACCACTTTGTAGTCACAACACAAGAACTCTGAATCTTAAAAAGGTACTTTTGAAGTTGGAAATTGAGTTCTATTTAAAGAGGTTTTCTAAAGCTAAGTTAGAAATGAAGAGTTGAGCTGAAATTGTCAAGGATAATCGATTACCACTTAAGATAATTGATTAATCTAGTGGTTTTCGAAAATAAAGTTTTGCAGTGGTAATCAATTACCCAAAATGGCAATCGATTATCTCATGTACATTTTTGAACAAATAATTTTGTAATTGCCAATGATAATCGATTATTTTGAGTCGTTTTGCAAGAGCTAAGTTATAACTGCCTGTGATAATCGATTATCATTCGTGGTAATTGATTATCTTAAGTGCATTTTTGAAAAATAAAAGTTTTAAGTTGGTAATCGATTATCGTAAGTTGGTAATCGATTACCACACTGATTTTTGTGAAAATTTAGTTTTTCTCAGAGGAGTTGTGAGTTGGCTATTTTCTAACAATCTTACAACTAACTAGAGAAAGTTAAGTCTATTACAATAAGAACTTTAAATTTAAAATGTATTATCTTCAAGTATTTTCTTCAATATATTTATCATCATCAAAATATTTTTAATCAATCTTCTTCTTTTGTCAACACGTTGGGCTCTGAAATATCGGTCACGGATTCATAGTTGTGAAGATTTGGTGGTGAAAAACTTCAAATGGTCATAAGCTTTGCTAAGAACCTTAGATGTAGATGTTCCAAAAATGAAAGTTATTGAAAATGTGGTGATGAAAGCTGTAAAGGGAATATTGGTTATGAAATTTTTAAAAATTCATCGTTTAAGGTATGCTTTTTTATTTTCTTAGTATTTTTCACCATTTTTATATATTTTACACTTTTATTTTAGATACACATTCTACTAAAATTCTAGAAATTTTTGTGATGTATTTTTATATCGTATATTGATTTTTCATTGTTTCATTGGAGGAAAATATTTGCGAAAAATTTAAACTAAAAAAACCCACAAATTGATACGTTAATTGATGTCTGTTGTTTCTGCAACTAGGGATGTCAAAAAAATTCATACATGCGGGAATCTGAGAATAAAACTCGCAACAGGTAGAAAATGAATATTGTAAATAGATATCTGTGGGTAATGGGTATGGTATTTTTTATACTTGTATGTTAACGGGGCGGGTACAGGTATCATAATATCTGTACCTATGGATACTCGTACCAACTATACTCTAATTTTAATTAAAAAAAATAAAAGACATGATTAAAACATTAACACATTGATTTTGAATGGGTTATTTTTTATCAATTGGTTTTAAAAAATCTTCATTTCTTTATTAATTGTCATTCAACACTATTAAATGGGTTATTTGCACTTTGTTTGAAATTTATGAATATTATACATTGTATTTTTATTTGAATTTATCGTTAAAATATATTGTTAAATATTAAATTTCTTTTTTGTAAATATTCGCAAGTACTCGTGGATAATAAAAAAATATGTGGGTACTTGCATAACGGATACCCACACAGATATGAATACGGGTAAGGGACGAATATTTATCCAACAGATAAGGTACGAATAAGACAGTACATATACCATACTCATCTTGTTGACATCCTTGTCTACAACAAACATCAATCAACGTCTGTTATAAATGCAATTGACAAAAGACGTCAATTTAACGTCTCTTGCTATGACATCAAATCTTTAGTCAAATGTCAGAAACCTAAAATAACATATTTTAAAGTTATATATATATATATATATATATATATATATATTTATTTATTAGTGCCACTAACTATAAGAATATGCGATACCAACTTTATTTATTTATGTTCATGCTAAACTTCGTTGTTACAATTTATGTTGTCTTTGTAATATATTATAATATGCAAAGTTTACGTTAATTATTTTTAACTAATCTCAAAATCTTGTGTACTAATGATTTGAGTTTAGAATAGACATCATGTCCACTAATTTTTACTATATTACGACAAAAAATTACTTTAGACAATACTAAACAAGATCATGGGTATAAAAATGTTGTCTAAACATAATAAAGGTAACATTTATTTAGACGTGACTTAAAAAACTATCTTAAACAACATTGATATAAATGTTTCTTGTAAAAAGTGTAGGCTAATCCAAAAAAAAATGTAGTCTAAAATACAATAAAAATTAAAGTTTTTATATTAGAAACTAGTAGGAGACCCGTGCATACGCACGGGTCGTGTCTTTTATTTTTTATGTTTTGTAATTTTTAAAACAGAAATTTTATTATTATTATTATATAAATCAATTATTTAAATGATTATTATTATTGGTTTAATTGCATATAATGATTAATTTTATTATTTAAATACGTTATCAATTTAATTAATTATAAAATTTATAATAATGGTATTAATAATAATAATAATAATAAATAATATTATCATTAAATTAGACTAAATTGCATATATATAGATATATTATGTAATATGATTCCGTATAAATTAAATACAATATTGAATTGATTTAAATATTTTGAACAGAACCATATGTATATATAAATACTTGTATGTTATATTGAAATGAAATGTATATGCACGAATCGTTATTAAAGTAAAATGTAGACATATGGTGTTATATGGTCCCGTATAAAATATACACCATGAAATTGATGTTCAAAATTTTAAATATAAACACATGTAGATATAAATAAAAACATGTATATTATACTAAAATAAAATGCATATGGGTCATTATTAAAGTCAAATATAGACATATTATGTAATATGGTCCCTATAAATTAAATACAACATAAAATTGATGTTAAAATTTATGTGTAGAAACACATGTACATATAAACACTTCAATGTTATATCAAATTGAAATGTGTATGTATGAGTCTTTATTAAAGTAAAATGTAGGCATATGGTGTAATACAGCCCCGTATAATATATATATATATATATATATATATATATATATATATATATATATATATATATATATATATATAACATGAAATTGATGTCAAAATTATTAAATAGAAATACATGTAGATATAAACACATATGTATATTATATTAAAATGATATGTGTATCTAGGGACGTCGTTGTTAGAGTAAAATGTAGACATATTGTGTAATATTGTCCCGTATAAAATAATACAACATGAAATTGATGTTAAATTTTTTAAATAAAACCACATGTACATATAAATACATGTATACTACATTAAAATAAAATGTGTATCGACGCATATGGTTAAAGAAAAATGTAAGCATATTGTATAATATGATCCCGTATAAAATAAATACAACATGAAATTGGTATTAAAATTTTTAAATAGAAACACATGTAGATATAACCACATGTATATTAGATTAAAATGAAATACGTATGTACATGGTTTTTGATTTTTTTGTAATTTTTAAAATAGATTTTTTTTGTTATTATATATATATATATATATATATATATATATATATATAAAATAATATATATAAAAAAATTATAATATAAAAATACATGTAGATATAAACACATATGTATATTATATTAAAATGATATGTGTATCCATCGTTGTTAGAGTAAAATGTAGACATATTGTGTAATATTGTCCCGTATAAAATAATACAACATGAAATTGATGTTAAATTTTTTAAATAAAACCACATGTAGATATAAATACTACATTAAAATAAAATGTGTATCGACGCATATGGTTAAAGTAAAATGTAAACATATTGTATAATATGGTTCCGTATAAAATAAATACAACATGAAATTGGTATTAAAAATTTTAAATAGAAACACATGTAGATATAACCACATGTATATTAGATTAAAATGAAATACGTATGTACATGTCGTGGTTTTTGATTTTTT
>Ga0214544_1005429_pt1 | contig 24686 bp, 23 predicted proteins | sample CNSS3metaG_FD_160074 | JGI IMG/M metagenome (GOLD analysis project Ga0214544, IMG submission 160074) | Root nodule microbial communities from cowpea collected in UCLA plant growth center, Los Angeles, California, USA - CNSS3 | ecosystem: Host-associated > Plants > Roots > Nodule | place: USA... | reverse complement strand
ATGACGACTTTCATGGCCTCGACCATCAACAAGATGACCCCATGGTCATCACTGTTGAAATCGAAAACTACGCCGTTAAGAAAGTCCTTGTTGATCAGGGCAGCTCCGTTGACATCCTCTACTGGGCTACCTACCAAAAACTTCAACTTCTGGACACCGCCATGGTCCCGTATGACGAGCCGATCTATGGCTTCTCTGGTGAACAAGTATCCACTCGTGGCTACATCGACCTCCACACCGTCTTTCATGAGGGGACCCAAACCAAAACCATCCCAATCCGCTTCCTTATCGTCGACGGGCCAACATCCTATAATATCCTCCTGGGTCGTCCTTCCCTCAACACCCTTGGCGCCGTCGTCTCCACCCCCCACTTGGCCATAAAGTTCCCTTCCCCTTTCAGTGACATCCTCACCATCCACTACGACCAGCGCTTGGCACGCGAATGCTACATGACCAGCCTACGACCACAACTCCCAATTCAACAAACCAACCACATTGAACGACCTCCTGGCTCCGGCATCGCCTTGCCAGGCGAAGATCTGGACCCTAGAGTAGGCCAGGATGTTCGTCTCGAACCAGTTAAGGAGACCTCCCCTCTAGAGCTTCCCAACGGTCACTCAATCAACCTAGGCACCAGTTTGAACTCTGACGAGCGTGTCATCATCACACCCATCCTCACCAACAACACAGACCTTTTCGCCTAATCAGCCGCTGATCTCCCTGGGGTGGACCCTCTAGTGGCATCCCACAAACTATCCATCTATAAAGAAGCCCGCTACGTATCCCAGAAAAAACGCAAACTTGGCAAAGAACGCCGGCTAGCAGCTAAGGTTGAAGCCGACTAGTTACTAAACGCAGGATTCATAGAAGAAGCTCAGTACACCACTTGGCTTTCTAACGTAGTCTTAGTGAAGAAAGTCAATGGCAAATGGCGGATGTGTGTAGACTACACGGATCTAAACAAGGCTTGCCCTCGCGATGCCTACCCCTTACCCAACATCAATCGACTCGTTGACGGCGCGGCAGGGAATAAGGTGCTCAGTTTTTTGGATGCATATTCCAGGTACAACCAAATCCCCATGGTCGTATCTGACATGCACAAAACCGCCTTCATCACGGACGATGCCAACTACTTCTATAGGGTAATGCCTTTTGGTCTCAAAAACACTGGAGCAACCTACCAACGGTTGATGGACAAGGTTTTCAGTCATCTAATGGGACAATGTGTCGAAGTATATGTTGACGACATGGTTGTTAAGTCTCTAAGTCACCACCAACATGCCGAGGACCTATCAGCAGTCTTCTCTACGCTACGCCAATACAACCTTCGCCTCAACCCAGACAAGTGTGTATTCGGCGTCGACCGGGGTAAATTCCTTGGTTTTATGTTAACCCAGCGCGGCATAGAAGCCAATCCCGAAAAATGCAAGGCCATCATCGAGATGCGCAGCCCCGCTACCATCAAGGAGGTCCAACGTCTCATAGGCCGCCTCACAGCCATTTCCCGCTTCCTACCCAAACTAGCCGAACAAACCCAACCCATAGTCCAACTCTTAAAGAAATTCACCTGGTTCACGTGGACTGATGATTATGAACAAATCTTTCAAAAACTGAAAACCACCCTCACCTCACCACGTATCCTCCACAAGCCGGACACCCACCAACCCCTACTCATATACATCACAGCAACCGACTACACCGTCAGCGCCACGCTTGTCTAAGAAATGGAAGGCACGCAGCATCCTGTCTACTTCGTTAGCAAGACGTTGTAAGATCCCGAAACCAGATATCAAATGGTGGAGAAATTGGCCTTATCTTTAGTCCACACAGCTCGCCGCTTACGCCCATACTTCCAAAACCACAACATCACCGTCAAAATCGACTACCCAATCCAAAAAATTTTGCAAAAACCAGATCTAGCTGGACGGATGTCATCCTGGGCGGTCGAGCTGTCGGAATTCAACATTCGATACGAACCCCATGGCCCCATTAAAGCTCAATGTCTCTTAGATTTTGTCAACGACCTCCAGCACACACCCATAGAGGACTAGTGGACACTTCATGTAGATGGTTCCTCAAACCCAAGAGTTGTCGGTGCTGACATTGTGTTAGAAGGACCCAATGACATCCTCATCGAAAAATCCCTTCATTTTGCCTTCAAAACGTCAAACAACCAGGCCGAATACGAAGCTATCCTCGTCGGCCTTTCCCTTGCCCGCGAAGTAGGTGTCAAGACGCTAACATGCAAAACCGACTCCAAACTCACTGTAGGGCACCTAAACGACGAATTCCAGATTAAAGACCCCATCCTTCTACAATATTACCATCTGGTCCGAACAGTCATTCAATCCGCTTTTGAGCGAGTCCGCATCGAACACATCCCAAGAACCGACAACATCAGAACCGACATCCTCTCTAAATTAGCCAACACCAAATTAGCCACCGATCCCTGTTGCAGCAAACACTATCTACACCCTCCATAACACATACTTGTCAAAACCTAACCCATGCCCCAACGGACAGCACCGCTCCTCCCCAAAACCATAACTGGACTACCCCCTATATCCAATACCTAAAAATCGGTTACCCCCCATAGGATGCGGACAAAACATGGCTGGCTAAGGCCGCCAGGTATACCATGATAGGCGATGACCTTTACAAGCGCGGGTACGGCCAACCCCTCCTCAAATGTGTCACGGAAGAGTAAGCATAGTATATTATTAAAGAGCTACACGAGGGCATTTGCAGCTACCATTCCAGTGCACGTACCATGGCCACTAGAGTACTTAGAGTCGGGTACTTCTGGTCGACCACAGAAGCAGACTGTCAGGACTATGTCAGAAAGTGCAAACCATGCCAAAAACATGGCAACCTCATCCACCAGAAGCAGGAACAAAATGGGGAATGGATATCCTTGGTCCCTTCTCACCTGCCAAGGGACAAGTGAAATTTCTGATTATAGCCGTCGACTACTTCACCAAATGGATAGAAGCCAAACCATTAACCACTATCATGGCCCAACAGGTTCAACAGTTTGTTTGGAAGGACATTGTATGCAGATATGGCGTCCTACACACCATCATTACCGAAAATGGCCGATAATTTATAGATAAGGAGCTAGCCAAATTCTACACTAGCCTAGACATCAAACACATCACAAGTTCTGTAGAACACCCACAAACTAATGGACAAGCAGAGGCGGCCAATAAGGTTATCCTAATGGAACTGCGCAAACGATTAGATAGCGCCAAAGGTCGATGGCCCGAAGAGTTAGTAGAAGTGCTATGGGCTTACAGGTGCACCCCTCAATCAGCAACAAACGAATCCCGTTTCAGCCTAGTTTACGGCGCAGACGCCATGATACCAGTTGAAATTGGCGAACCATCCCTACGCCGAGAACTATACGACCCAACCCACAACCATCAAAACATGGCCACTCAATTCGACCTCCTACCCGAACTCAGAGAAAAAGCCCTGATACGAAACTTAACTGCCAAACGAAGGGCTGCCAAAAAGTATAATGCAAACCTATGTCCACGATCATTCGCCATCGGGGACTTAGTATGGAGAATGGCCAGCAGTGCTAGAAAGAAGGATGGCAAGTTCTCCGCCAATTGGGATGGCCCATACCGCATACGCGAAGACGTAGGAGGAGGAGCTTATCGCTTGGAACATTTATCTGGCAAAGATATTCCCAAAACTTGGAATGTATCGCACCTCAAACTCTAATTTAGTTGAATGTATATTGTAGTTGGACCAATACTTGTAACCCTGGGTGTACTCTTTTTCCTCACGTGGTCTTTTTTCCCTAAGGAGGGTTTTGGCCAGGGAGGTTTTAACGAGGCACCCCATATTCAATAAATAAAATGAAGGGTTCTCAACTATACAACTTTCCTACGTTTTTACTCTGATATTCGTTTAAGTTCCCCACCCTTACCACAAGTAAGCGGCCTCGGTCGAACACCCTTAACTTGTGCTTAATTCGTTTAAGTTCCCCACCCTGACCACAAGTAAGCGGCCTGGGTCGAACACCCTTAACTTGTGCTTAATTCGTTTAAGTTCCCCACCCTTACCACAAATAAGCGGCCTGGGTCGAACCCCCTTAACTTGTGCTTAATTCATTTAAGTTCCCCACCATTACCACAAGTAAGCGGCCTGGGTCGAACACCCTTAACTTGTGCTTAATTCGTTTAAGTTCCCCACCCTTACCACAAGTAAGCGGCCTGAGTCGAACACCCTTAACTTGTGCTTAATTCGTTTAAGTTCCCCACCCTTACCACAAGTAAGCAGCCTGGGTCAAACACCCTTAACTTGTGTTTAATTCGTTTAAGTTCCCCACCCTTACCACAAGTAAGCGGCCTAGGTCGAACACCCTTAACTTGTGCTTAATTCGTTTAAGTTCCCCACCCTTACCACAAGTAAGCGGCCTGGGTCGAACACCCTTAACTTGTGTTTAATTCGTTTAAGTTTTCCACCCTTACCACAAGTAAGCGGCCTGGGTCGAACACCCTTAACTTGTGCTTAATTCGTTTAAGTTTCCCACCCTTACCACAAGTAAGCGGCCTGGGTCGAACACCCTTAACTTGTGTTTAATTAGTTTAAGTTCCCCACCCTTACCACAAGTAAGTGGCCTGGGTCGAACACCCTTAACATACAATTGATTGCATCACACATACACCACATATCATCAAAACCCGACATACACAATAACATACAGAACCTTAATCGCATTTAAACATAAGTGCAAGAATGTACCAATGTAACGTAATGTACCAAATATTATAGACATAGGCTCAAATAATATTCTCGAATCAATTAAAACCGATATCCTATTCTGCTGCATCAGGTGCCACCTCCTCGGCATCGCCCGGTCCTTTCTCCTCCTCTACCGCGTTCTCCTCCGCCTCCTCATCCGCACTGCTCTCGTCCTCCTTGACCAGCTTTCCGTCAACAACGTCCTTATTCACATCGAACTTTGAATCTATGATGTCCACATCCTGATGGAAAAAGGCCGTTTGACGCAGTCCCTTCTCAAAGTTGTTGATGTGCTCTTGTATAATACAATTCTTCAAGTCGTCAAGCTCACCCACAACACCGTCATACTTCTCTTTCAATTCTTCATAATCTTCCTCCAACTCCCCTATTCTCTTGTTCAATTTTTTCTCTAAATCCAAACAGCGAACCCTCCACGTTGCCAACCTCTTTCTCTCTACCTCCCAACTCTCCTTCGCCTTCTCCAACGTAGCCTTATCTTCCTCAAGATTGTCGACCTTTCCCTGTAACTCCTCCACCTTTTCCCGACCTCCCTCCTTCACCTCCCTCCGGTATAAAGACCCCACACAGCGGCTTAATATCAAGGCTTTGCTTCCAAACTCCACCATCGTCCTCATAATATGGTCCGTCTCCATACTATCAATGGAATTTATAATGGTATCTGGGAGGTTGATCGCGATATCCTTTCTCACGGATATTTCCAGCAATTCAATTAAACCAGACTCCGGTCCTTTCTCCCCACTAGCCGACCTTGCCCCGCTGGCCGACCCCATCCTGAGCAAGACCGCTCTCACTTTCTTCACATCCTTCCCCTTGCTGGATCGAGGCGGCAAATCGACCTTCCTCTTCATCCCACCGTGTACATGTACTTTCACCACGGACTCCTGCAGGTTGGGAGCATCAGTCTTCCCAGCTGCCTTAGCCTTAACGGCCATCTCCTTCCTCAGCGACTGAAAAAGCGCCAAATTCTTCTTCCCTGATTGCGCCATGTGCCCTACAATAATATATTATAACCCGGATTAAAACAACTTAGAATCATTAACACAGTTTAAGTAACAAACAGATACCTTCAATATCTATAATCGGATGCACCGAATTATAAACTCTAACTAAGCCCTTAGTGGGCAACTTGTCGACAAACTTCATTAAGATCTCCACCACCTCCTTATCCCCCGTCGATAACTCATCCATCCCCATATCCTTGTACCGAGAAGGGGTACCCGTCCAGCTAAATGGGAATTTTGTACTCCCATCTACGTTCAAGAAATAAGGTTTGCCTTTTTCCTTCACAACAACCTTGAAGTACCCATCCTTGAAGTGCTTGAAAGACTGGGAAAATGCGTCCAGTCTGCTGATACTAGGACGACTTATCAGAGACAGCCAAGTAGTCGGCTGGCGGGGTCTAGTGTCATAGAAGTACAAGAAAGCGTAAGGAGAAGGCTCCAGGTATAGAGATTGGCACAAGACGCGAAAAGCTTGCAAGTAGGCCCAACTATTCAGGTGCAACTGTGTAGGTGCCACATTCAGTGCGCACAATACACCCATAGTAAAACCATCTAACGGTAGTTGCACATGTAGTTGAGAAAAATGACACATGTACATGTAGAAGAACTTCTCCGTAGCCCCCTCCTGCCAATGACATACACGGTCAATAGCGCTAACTCTCTCTAGGGAAACGATATCCCCACTTACACCCTTTGAGATGACAGGCGTACAATTTAACCAGGAGTTCAATAAGCAAGACCACCAGAACAACGATGATTGATTGCGGACATCAGTAGCCACCCACCCATAACCGTCTTTGGCCGGCCAGTCACTCTCGGCCAACTCCTCAGGGGGGATCTTCTCGAACCTTCCTCACTGTCTCCATGGGGATCCCACTTACCATACCTCCAGAACTAGTACCCTCTTCATCAACTTGCCTACCTTTACTCCTCTCCAACCCCGTACTCTCACTACTAGATGTGGACAACGATATACTATCGCTACTAGACATACCTGTTTTCATGTTTACGGAAAGATGTCGGCTGAAATTGGGAACTAGTCGAGCAGTAAAATGCACACAAAACCTCTGAATGCAAAACTCTCGCAAATGAACCAAGTAACCCCTCACTCATTTTGAAATCCGTATTTATAGGCCAGAATCCCAAACGGCGAAAACCCCTTCCCGCCAAAACAACAACTCATACCAATCGACACCATCATTACAAGAGACATGACTCTTAAAAATGACGGCGCCAGAACTTCCTAATTTGACCCCTGACACCCCATCACCTACCTTCAAACGATTACCACTTCTTAGCCTTAACACTGTTCATCACACTTAAAGGTTGGGGGACTGGTGTATTACACCTAGCTGGTTCTGCTAGCATACCAACACATATCACCCTTGACCGACAACTCATATCGACCAAGGCTGGGGGACTGGTGTACCACACCTAGCCAAACTCGACCAAATAAGTAAACGATACATATATACCAAAACAGTCAAGTATTCAGCCTAGGCCGAGTTGGCCTAAGCCTTACCAGATCTAACCTAAACATCTAGAGGAACAACCTGCACAAGATATCATATAACCAACATAAGCCGTCAAGGAAAGTAGCCGGCCTAAGCCGACTACTCCAATAGACTCAGTAAGATTAAAGCCCCCCAGTGTTCAATAGGTCCTAAGGGCCTGGGCTAAGGCCCAGGCCCACTTACAGCCAAAGCCCAAGCTAAGGCCCGGCCCATAGAATAACCAGACATCATTAATGCTCTATAAATACACGTGGACCCCAGTAATTAAAGGTACACATTCATTAATCACAAATTTGACCTTTTTGAGAGTTTTGACTCACTTGAGCTTCAAAGTCCCTTCTTCAAGTAACCCCTTCTAGGTCCAAATTGACATGTACCAACCGGAAAGAGGCCAACTGAGGAGATAGCGGACTACATGGTAAGGTGACGCTTGTGCCTAACTCATCTTATTTGTTCTCTGCAGGAACAGATTCTGAGGTTAGAATGAAATAATTTCTTTGTTCTTTTTATTATTATTGTGGTTTTCATTCATCTATGTCTTTTATCTTTAAATCACATAAAAAGTTATGATTTTTACATGCTAGCTAATTAGCGAAGTGTTTAAATCTATATGCATGCTAATCACATGAGTTGAAGGGTTTTGAAATTTAATTGAGACTATACTTTGATTTTGTTTAGAAACTTTCATGTGATTAAATGAATTTTTACTAATAATTGAGACTTTACTTTGGTTAAAGGTATTTACTCTAACTAAAATTAGTCGAGACTTTACTTTGATTAATTAAGCTTTTTTATTTGGTAAGGAGATAAAGAAATAAACATGATTAGACATAGTAAAATTTGATTGAGACTGTACTTTGCTTGAATTTACTGTGGATAATCTAAAAATTTTCGCTTTTAATTGAGACTATACTTTGGTTAAAAGTGAAAATGCCAACAAATTAATTGAGACTTTACATTGATTAATTTGCAAATCTACAACAATAATTAATTAAGCAATAATCTTTAGATAACTGATGATGAATCTATCTTGAGAAAGTAGGGGAATCAATCTATTTTCTTTATCATTTTTTTATATCTTTTTATCTTTATCTTCTTTTGTTATTTTTTCCAATTTTATTTGACTAACCCTTTTGTATAGTTTTTATAAGAACTAATTTGCTATAAATCAATTCCGTATTCATTGAGAGACGACTAATGGTTGACTTTGTAGTATTAATTTGACTGTTTAACGACATCGTTATCAGCTTGCTTTGGTGTGACTCAAACACTTAGGATTACATTTTTAGACTTATGCAGGCCAGTGGATTCAACATGCAAATCGACCCGATTTTTTTTTTTTGCGAGACAACCAACCTGGTCCACCCCGAATTGCCACCCGTGTACAATCATGTTAAAATTTTCAAACGTAAACAATTTTTTTATCAACATCTTATAAACTAGTAAAAATGCACATATTTGTTCATCCTTTTATTAAAAATAATTAATTTAATTTAAAAATAACAAATTCAAATAAATAATTATTTAAAAAAATAGAACAATAAAAAATTATTTTAATTTAAAAGTAGTTGCATTTTTAGTAATGATTACTTAAATTTAAAATATCGTTACCTAACACTACAAAAAAATGTATCATTAACAACAAATTTTAATGACAAAAAATTATTAGCCATTATAGTGACCAATTTAGATACCAATTTACAAAATAAAAAATGATTGGCTACTAAAATAACACTATTATGAAGAAAAAATTATAATTAGTCGCTAAATTGATCACTAATTAATTAGAAACTAATTATTTTGCTGGAAAAAATCTTGGAAGCTAAATTTGAGTGACTAATTTTCTTTGGTAGCTAACTTTAGAAACCAATTTATAGACCAATTATACTTTTTTATTCATAATAATAATTACCAGAGTGACTAACAACTTTTGATCATTAAGATTGATTGTTAATTAAATATTTTCTTTAGTATAAAAAGATAAAATTAAAAAAATTATACATAAAACAAAAATCTCTTATGAATAATATCACGGACGTACAACCATAGACAAACCTATGTCAAATCGAATAAAAATAAGAATTATTAGAAGACAAATTAGAAAGCTTAAGAAGATGTTAAGTAAAACTAAGAATATACTTAGAATAGAAGATAATCCTTCCCCTTTTAAAAATAAAGTTGTTACCTGATTTGGAACATTTTGAAAATAAGCTTTTGGTTTGAACAACAAAGCTAGCGGTGTGAGGAGTGTTTGTTTTGGAGTCTTCTGCTAAAATACGAAGAGAGCATTTAAAACAAAACCTAAGCTAACCTAAGCTTCTTTTAGAAACCAAGTCTCTTAGAACTCTTATATAAAGAGTGGTTCCACTCGACCAGGTGTTTGTCAGAACAGGATAAATATTGATTTTTTATTTTTAACTTTTAGTGAAAATTAAAATTAATTTATTTTTAAAATTTTATTTAAATTTAGTTCACCAATTTTAAAAAATATATAAATTTAGTTCTTTTAATTAAATTTTATTAAATTTATTTAATGTTTTAAATGTGTTTTTCAACTAACATCAAAGTATAGATGTGTCAAATAATGTCAATAACTTAAGTACTATCTTGAAATGTGTTTAAAACGTTAAATAAATTTAATAAAATATGAGAAAAAGAAATTAAATGCATATATTTTAGAAGTTGATGGAGGAATTAATTTCAATTTTTATTTAAGGTTAATGGATAAAAACATATTTAATCCTTAAAAAAATTAAATTTGATTCATTTAAAGGAAAATTTTATATTTTACTTTAAAAACATCGTAGCTTTATAACTCAATAAAAATTTATGATTTTCAAAACAAAATAAATTTGAGTTTAAACTTCCAAACTGGAAATAGAACAAAGTAAAAGCTCTAAATTTCTACGGTTCAAACTTTTTCATTGGCGAAGGTAGCCTTAAAATGACGTTCTAAATCACGGTTTTTCACCAAGTAATTTTAAGAAGTAGAAAGTGATATTTTGAAGTAAAACGGAGTGGTCAAATTGGAAGATTTTGAAAAAATCAAAATAAAACGGTGGCGAACTGAAGCAAACGCAACGCTGCCGTGTAGCTATTTTCTTTTCCTTTCCCAAAGCCAACTGTTTTCCTCCTAAACCACACCTACTTTTCTTCCCTTCAATTCTCTCCAACTTTCACATTCATTTCTTCTCTTATTCAATCCCACCCTTCCCTGTTTGGTTTCGCATCAACCTTTTCGTTTGCTCCTCTGCTACGGAACCCATTCACGGTAATAATCCAAACACACCTTCTTCTTCTTCTTCTTCTTCTTTTTTCTTCGCTTTTCTTTCGTGGTTTGCATTGTTGTGAGATAATTACAGTGAAGAAATCATTGTTCTAAATCCTGATTGTGTTCAGTTCTTATGAATTCATTATTTTACTGGATTTTTGTTGAATATTTGATGTTCTTGTTATGCATAGATTGCGATTGGATTTGGGTGTGTTGAAATAACAGGAGGGAGGTATGAGCGAGAAGCTGAGGAATGGAAGTGGGAGTTCGAGCTCAAGTTTGAACAGCATATCTCTGGAAACAGAGGATGACCAAACAATCGCAAGCATATTGGCAGAGGATGAAAATCTGAAGGCAGACAACAGGCTTGGAAAGAGACTTTCACATTTAGATTCCATTCCAGTAAGATGCTACAATCATGCTTTTATTTTCTTTTCTTTTCCTTTCATGTGTTTTGTTTGAATATCAGAATCATGCTTTATTGTACAGGGTATAAATTAGGTCCTTAATGTGTGTACTTGTGGTGATTTAGTTATTGAAGGAACAGAAATCAGACTTAGTACTGCTACATTTACGTGTTGTTGTTAATATTCATAGATCGTTTTCTCACTAAGCTGGAATTTTAAGACCAATTTGACACTGTATTATATTTTTTTTGGAGTAATATGATATTGGGGTTTAAAGTTCATGGACTAATTCATAATTTTTATACATCCACTTCTAAATCAAAATTTTCGTTATCTTCAATGACAAAATTGCCATCATTTTACACATTAAGGACCAAATTGATTATTTATCCATTATGCATTATTATTTGTCTTTTTTCGTTTAAATTACCAATTTAGTCCTTGAACTTTTAAATAGTGGCAATTTATTTTTTTAAAGAAAAAAATGATTTAGTCCTTAATTTTGTAAAAAGTACAAATTGGTCAATGAACTTTACAACTTAATATCAAACTGGTGTCAAAAAATACAATTTAGGGTGAAATTGATCATTAAACATTAAAACTTAAAGAGAAAATTGTCTTAATATGGTGTTTTTTACACATTCAATGACCAGATAAGAATTTTTGTTCTTCTAGATAGGGCCTAATTTAACACCGGCCTACTCAAATGATTATTTACCCATTTATTTATTTTAGTTCTTATAAATCTTTATTTATTTCTTCTTATTTCATATAAAATAACGTAGTTTTAGTCTCTCCAAACAAAACTGAAAACTTGAACGAAAGCTTGTATAATGAAATATTAAAATCATATCCTATTATTAGATAGAGCAGTTAAAAATAAGTAAAAATTTTAAGGAGACTCATTTAAAGAATCTGAATGCCAACTCCTTTACACTAGCTGGATGCAATTCTCAAATTTCTCCCTTTGATAAGTGATATGCAAATTCTTCTAGTTTACACTTTTGTACACAAAAGTAAAATATCAGAATAAAAATATGTTTAAACCTTGTTGTCACCCTTAATTATATGTTTTTTTTTGTTTTTGTAATTTGATAAAGTAAGAGATCAGCGAGAAACTACTCTCTCGAGATATAGTTAACGGTAATCTCCTAATTGTTTTTTTCTTTTCATGTGAAATTTTTAAATTGAATGTGGAGCCTTCCACATGCTTAAGGGACCATAGTCCCTTCCATATGGACTAACATACAGCAATCTCTTTTTCCCCTTAATCATGTGAAAAATAATGAATAAATTGTCAAATTGAGGTGATGGATACTTTGACAATGGAAACTTAATGTTTAATGGACAAAAACTACCTACAAACTTGACCCTAACCAAGATTTGAAAATGCAATGTTTGGTTTTTCTGTAGCAATCATTTATGAAGGAATAATGTTGAATAATTTTAAAGATATACAACATTGCACCTTCTTTGTTTTTACCCATGACCGAATTAAAAAATGAAATTGAAACATAATTTCCTTTTACCATTCAACAAATGCTGTTGAAGGGATTCCACATTTACCGTTTAAATTCTTGTTGATTTTCTTCTGATTGTTTAAGCAAATATCAAAACTATTCTTTGCAATGAAGTCAGGAAGCGTTTTATGCAAATGTAACTTGCTGAAAAATATGCTGTCACAGATTAATAGATCTCAGATCTTTATTATCAATTGTCACTAGAGTGTTCTCAACCAATATCTTCAAATGTTTTGAATTTATACCTATTAGAAATTTTTCATGTAATCCACTCATACAAATATCCCATGTAAACTACTCTAACCTACACCCTTTGTTATGCCTTTTCTTGTATTTGTATACTACTATCGGCATTGGGATGAGAAACTAATTCAGTATGTTGGCAGCACACTCCCCGTGTTAATGGAGAAATTCCTGATGTAAATGACGCAACATTAGACCACGGGAGGCTATCTGAAAGGTTGCGTGAACTAGCTTAATGTACTTTGATTTATTTTAGTTTTGTTACCAGACCAATTATATGTTTTATTTACACATTTGCTTTGTCTTTTCGATGAAATTCAACATTTCCTTCCTTGTACTTTGTATGTTGAAATTGAAATTAATCAAGTTCTTATGTTCATAAAAGCAAACACGTTCAATCTTCTCAACATAATGAGGAGGATAGATAATATGCTATTTGGGAATTCTATCATAGCTCTATGTTTCAACTCCCATGAGGCTTTTTGTATTTCTCTCATTTTTTGGAAAGGAACGCAAGCTGAATTCAAGTTATAACTTGATTGACAAGTTTGTGCACGTTACGTGTCAATGATAATAGTTTAGAAGCGACGGACAGGGCATAGTTTGTGTGGATCAAATTATTTGCTTTGTATCTTTTATACATAATGTATTTTGTTTTACTTAAGAATTTGGCTCCAACATTTTCTACAGGCTAGTTACATATGGTTTGGCAGAACTACAGATGGAAGGTGATGGGAATTGTCAGGTTTTTTTCTCTTCTGGAAAAAAGAAATTATATGCCACCTTACAGTTTCTTTGTCATTTGGTACTTTTGTTATATATTCCTTTTCCTCCGATAATATTTTCTCTAATATCTACAAAATTTTACCGGACAGTTTAGAGCATTAGCAGATCAGCTGTTCCGCAAGTCTGATTATCACAAGCATGTTAGGAGGCAGGTTATAAAGCAGGTGTGTTTGTTGCATAGTTCTTCTAGTTCACTTTATTCTCTGGTTATTTTGTGTAAGTAGAAAGGGGATAAAACTTTATTATAATTCTCACGTTAATGATTTACAGCATATAAATAGAAAAGGAATAATAACAGCCTATTTCTAGATAACAAATTATCAGGAATTGATTTCATCCTCTGATTTATTCTCCCCTTAGTTCTAGGTATTTTATTTCCAATCATAATCTGAATTTAACACCAAAATTTTGGCCTTCCTGATTTGCCACATCTTTAAAATTTTTAATGAAACATTGCATGGCTCTCACTCTTAGCCCTTTTTCTTCCCTTCATGCTATATGCGTGTAATCGTGTATTCATAATTGGGCAGTGTTTAATAGTATTCTTCTTTCTGAGTGGGGGAGGCATTAAAGTCTGTTTCTTTACTAATCTTATATTCCTATTCATCTTTCTCATTTGCCTTTTTTCGTTTTGTTTTCTCCAGCTAAAGCATCACAAAAAATTGTATGAAGGTTATGTACCAATGGAGTACAAAAGCTACTTGAAGAAGATGAAAAAGTTAGCTGACTAATTCTGCTTTGATTTTAGAGAGCATTTAGCACTTATAGTAAACACTAATTTAATATCCGTGTATTGTCTGCCAATAGATCAGGGGAATGGGGTGATCATGTTACACTACAAGCAGCTGCAGACCGTGTAAGTTATCTATAAAGTCTATAGATCTTTTATCTGAAATTATAACAACTTTCATACTTTTTCCCTCTTAATTACATATTTGTTGCCAATTTGTCATTCTGAGAACTATGATGTACCATCAAGAGAACAGTGTTTACCCAGACAAAGAAAAACCATAATTATGTGATTTCTCAAGCCAAAAATTATTTTAACGTTTCATTATGTTCTACTATATCTAAAGAAAGTTATAGTAATATTAAAATCTTGAATGAAAGCTTGAACTGAAGTATATCATATTCTCTTTCAGTCAAGCTCAGTGATCAAAATGGGTTTTGTTTACCAAAATAAAGAGTTTCACGAAGGAAAGGTCCTCCTCTTCCTATATAAAATCATTTTCATTCCAAGAGTCTAAAGTTTAAATATTGAGAACATGAGATTTATGAAGAGCACTTTGAAAATTACAACAGCTTCAGATGATCTTCCCACAGCAAGTAGATCCTTGAAGAACTATGATTGGTCATTACTAGAATTGTTAAATTAAAGATGACTAAGAGAGAGTTTTATAACTCAATGAGGTTACTCAAATGTGAAAACTTAAGAAAATTTAATAAAACTGAATTTCTGCAGGATTTTCTAATTCCTTAAAATAGGAGGGAGACGTATTTTGATCCTAAGGCTACTTGATACAATATGAATCGGAGGCTTGACTCCAATTTCTCTTTCCAAATCTTACGTAATCCCCCCACAAACGATTCTCCAATTCCAATATAACAGAACCACGCAGCACCTCTCTCCACTAACAGATAATATTAGGCCCTATACTGTTTGGGCGTATCCCACTTAGAAGTTAGATAGATTACTATCACTGCTCCACTTCTTCTGGCCCATACGCAGAATCACAATTCTACCGTTGGTCATAATTCTTACTTCTTCATGAGTAGGGCTTTGACTCCTATACACCAGCTAATTCCTGCCTTGCAAAGTTCCCATGTGATCTAGAGTAATTTAAGGTGCACTTGAGGCCAAGATTGTATGCTCATTCCTTCTTTGCTGAAAGAGAGAAAAATAAATGCGAGATACCGAAAACCACGTGTATGGACTACACAATGGAATCCGTACAATAATGCCAATAAATTACGTCAATCCAAATTCTGTTTTGTGTGGAATAGATAGACTTGTCGTAGTTTATAGCCTATTTGGCTCACATTTTGTTGTAACTTTTTGTGTGGAATATAAGGTTCTTATGCCCACGTTGAGTTTGGAAGCTCCTGTTACAATTAACCCTGTTAGGTAGGCCATCTCAGTTAAGAGTAGGAGAAGGACAAATAACCTGTTAGAAAATATTTAGTTGCTATTTTAGAGCAGAAGATCATAGAGGAAGTTACTTAGGTGATCTAAGCCATGATGAGGCCCTCCAACCCAAGGCTTCTGCTTTGGGGTTGGCCTCTGATCAAGGACTTGTGTCACATGTTGTGTCGTAACAATTTGTTGTTCTCCTCCCTTGTAATTTCCCAGTTTTAGGGTGATCATTTTGGTTTACTATCCATTGCCTTTTGTAATTTGCATTTGTTTATTTAAAATTTCCATATTTGGATTTGTTTGCTGTTTACGGTTAAAATTGACTTCTGATTACTAATGGATTTTTCTTCAGTTTGGTGCCAAAGTTTGTTTAGTCACCTCTTTCAGAGACACTTGCTATGTTGAGATCCTTCCTACTGACAAAAATCCCACTAGAGGCAAGTATTGTTAATGTTGATTGGCGCAATGTTTTGTTTCATTTGGCCATGTATTAGTAGTGGTGTTTATTACCAAAAGAGATCTTAAAATAGGGACCGCCTATTGTCACTCGATTGTATTTTTTCCCATTCCCATTCCCATTTCCATTTGAGTTAATTTTATAACGTTTTTCTAAATTATTAGTTTGATTAATAAAAGAAGTGTATATTAGATAAAAAAAGAAAAAATAGGAGTGAGTGGGAATAAACATTCCCCTTGAACTTAGCTTTTAGACATTGGGTGAAAATGATTTGGTATTTTAATCATTATATCATGAAAAGTCAGTCCACAAGAACTATTTTCCATCCTTAGCTTTTATGTTTTTTTGGTTGTGATTGTATTCTTACTGAACTGTAGAGCTATGGCTAAGCTTTTGGAGTGAAGTGCACTATAACTCATTGTACGCTACTGGAGGTAATGATATGCCTAGTAGAATAAATTTGAAATAAATTTTTGTTCTTTCTATGGCTGTATTCTTTTCATACCTTCAGAAGTGATGCTAAACAAATAAGCTAATTCTTTTATTTGTTGAATGATATTACAGATGTTCCTCCTATAGTACCAAAGAAAAAGTTTTGGCTCTTCTAGACTGACGACAGATTATGGAATCGTTTTAAAAAAGCCAGTTTATGCATATTATTTTAGCAACTACCAAACTTGTACAAATCACAGAAGTATAACTAAACTCTCAATTTATCATTGTACAGTTCTTATTTTCTACCAAGTGGGAGTATAAGTATGTTATGAGATGATGTATGTTACCTTGATTTAATACTAAGATGTGTTTATAGAAAACTCAGGTCTGAATCAATTATAATATTGGGTTAGGATAGTTCAATCCACAATCTTTTTTCAAGTCGATTCGACGACTTGACATAACCAATTCTTTTTTTAAGATTAACTTAACAATGTTCACTCGCAGTTGCAGAGATATTAACTTTGACATAAGTATTATTTTCAATATTTTATTATTTAGTTTATTAGTGATATCAATATTTAGTTATTTATTTGTTATTATTTTATATAATTTAAATTTTTATCAGTATTATATTAGTAATATTATGTTATTGCATTTTTCCGTTGTTAGAATTTGTTTTCAATTTAAATGTAAACTCTTGTGAAATTAAGTGAAAGTTGTTCAGTGACATTAAAAAATTTCATAAAAAATGGTTTTCTTTTATAATTAATTATAAATTTAAAATTCTAACATAGTTACTTGTATATTTCAAATTTTAAATTTCTCGCTGACAATATGAATCTTAATTTTATAAAAAGAATGAAATTGAAATGGGTAATGACTTTTTTTTATCTTTAAAAGTTTAAAAAATTTATAGTTTTTATTGAAATTATTATTTAAATTTGACACAATTGAATTACAATTTTAAATGAAATATTATTTTTAATGATTTATTATTTAATTTATTAACAATATTATTCAATTATTCGTTTATTGTTTTATGTTATTATTTAATTATTATTAAATATTATTACATGTTATTATGAAATTCATATTACATGATACCGATTAATTTTCGTGTTCATGTCTACTCTGGTCAAAACACGGCTTCAACACCTCCAAGAATAACATTTTCCCATGATGCCTTGTGACATGGTTTTGGCAAAACTGGACATTCTCACAGAAAAAGCCATTACCCATGGACTATGGCACAATGGCAAAGAAGTAGTAGACTTTGGTTATAAAAGAGTTCTGTGAAATATGAGGGCCGGAGAGGAAACCTACCTTTTTGCTTCTGAGGTTTACGACCAGGTTACCAATGTTGAGGAGGCTAATGCTAAGGCTTTTGTATTTATTTAGTTAAATTATTTTTTGTTCTTCTATTTATCAAGTAATATCAATTTGGTCTTCAAGTTTTTTGTTGTCTCAATTTGGTCATCATTTTCTTAAAAATGATTTAATTTGGTTATTGTCGTTAATTTTTGTACCACACCTAGCCGGCCTAGCCAAATAATAACCATAAAACCCGTCTATGTAACCACCAAGGACGCAAATAATAACAATCATCATATATATGCTAAGCGAATAAGAGCAACAACGGCCTAAGCCGCTGAATGAGCAACCGGCCTAAGCCGCTAAAGAGTAACCGGTCTAGGCCGGTAACTTTAGAGTGTGTTTGGATAGAGTATTTTAATTAAGCAATTCATTCTTTTGAAGAATTTAGATTTCTTTGTAATGAAATACTTTGTTTGGATAGAAAAATTAAAAAGCATTTCAAATGCAAGCAATTTTTTGAAGGATTTCAATTAGCTAAATTAGTAGAAATTCAAATACCCTCAAAATAGGTGGAATTTGAAATTCTTCTCACTCAACCTCACATTCTAGACGATCCGGACGAGCACGACGACCTGGACGTGCCCGACGACCTAGACAGACCCAATGACCCGAACGTGCCCGACGACCCAGACGGGTCCGACAACCCGGACGGGCCCGACGAACCGAACGGGCCTAACGACCCAAACGGGCCCGATGACCCGAAAATGCTCTGATGACCCAAACGGGCCCGACGATCCAGACGAGCCCGATGATCCGGACGGGCCTGACGACCTAGATGGGCCAAACAACCCGGACGAGCCCGACGACCTGGACGGGCCCGACGACCCGGACGAACCCTTCCAAATCATTGGGCTTGTACACCCATATGAGCCCGAAGACCTAGACAAGTCCGACGACTAGGATGGGCCCGAGGACCCGGACGGGCCTGACGACTCAGATGGGTCTGACGACTTGGACACGTCTAACGACCCAAACAGGCCCGACGAGCTGGACGGGCCTGATGACCCGAATGAGAATAATGACCTGGACGGGCCCGATGTCCCAGACGGTCCCGACGATCCAGAAAGGCCTGATGACTCGTACGGGCCAGACTATCCCGACGAACCCAACAGTTTGAAAGGGCCCGTACGAGTCTCAAGCCCGTCTAGGTCGTCGGGTCTGTTTGGATCGTCGAACGTGTCCAAGTCATCGGGCCCATCCGAGTTGTTGGGCCTGTCCGGGTCCTCGGCCCATCCTAGTTGTGAGACTCGTCCGGGTCTTTGGTCCCGTCTGGGTGTACGGGCCCGTCCGGATCGTCGAACCCGTCCAGGTATTCGCCCCCATCCGGATTGTCAGGCTCGTTCAACTCGTCGGGCCCGTCCAAGTCGTCGGGCTCGTTCGGGTCGTCCGACCCGTCTAGAGCATTGGGCCAATGACCTAGACGGGTTTGACCAAGCCATATTGACGAACTTGACGGTAAAATCCGTGCAATATGGGTCGTCAGGCTTCTAGATCATCGGGCCTCCCAGCCTGTCTGGGCTTCCCGGTCGGTCCAGCTCAGGTGGGTCGTCGGGTCTAACCAATTCGGCTGCGTAGTTGGGTCTGCCCGACCCATCTGGGTTGTCGAGAATGTTTCCAAATTTATCATGAACTCAAAATATAATTAAGCGTAAAATAAATATTGTTAAAATTAAATTTTATCTCACAATATATTCAAATTTTTTTTCCAAACAAGAAATTGAAATGTAAGGTATTTTAATTTCATTATCCAAACAAGTTATTTAAAAAATGAATGGGATTTAATTACAAACAATTCAAATACAAAGCATTTCAATTTCTAAGCATTGTTGAAATGCTCTATCCAAACACAGGGTTAGGAAACTAAGCAAAAACTTGACAAATTCAGAACATTACGGGTAAGACCCATAGAGCCCACGATGATCGAACTAAGGGACCTAGGCTAAGGCCCAAGCCCACCTACAGTCCAAACAGGGGCCAACCCTCACAAGGGCCCAGCCCATGACGTGGCCAGACATAATTAATAATATATAAATATGCATGGACCCCACGAAATAAAGGTACGCATTCATTACTCTCCTAATTACGAGATTTGACTTTTTAAGATATTTTGCTTACTTGAACATCGGAGTCTCTTCTGCAGGTAACCCCACTCGGATCCAAATACCCACAGACGACATGTACTGGTTGGGAGGAAGCCTACTGAGGAGATTGTGGATCGGAGTAAGGTAACGCTTGTGTTTGACATATCTTATTTGTTCTCTCCAGGAACAATTGGCGCCCACCGTGGGGCACGAGATAATACCTTACGGACCAACCCGCATTCTTTCGAAGATGGTTTCTACCCGCAGTAGAGCAGGAGTTAACAAGCAGGCTGAAGCAGGTCCCTCAGGACCTACTAACATCACCCCGGACTTGGCCGCCATTCTAGACGGTCAAGCCAAGATGCAACAGGAGCTTGCTGATTTGAAGAAGCGCAATGTTGATGAGTTGGAGGCACTACGACAGGAGAACTCATGCCTAAGGCGGAAGATTGAGGCCGATCCCACTCAAAAGGGAAAGGCTAAGGAAACATCTGATGCCCTAGGGTCCCCAGCTTTCCAGCCTACTGAAGAAGAAAGCAAGTACAATCCTACCCCGCACACCTTCACCACCACTCAACAAACTCCCATCCTCTCAACCCATCATACACACTTCCATTCCACCCTCCCAGGAAATACTGCGGCTCCTACCCTCGTCGCCACCCTGCCCACCACCCACATCCCACCCTAAAACATGCCTACCACCCTACATACTACTCATATCCCACCCTATAACAACCCTCACACCCTCCCTACCACATATATCCCCTCTCGTTCACCATCTCATCCCCCCTCACCCGCTACCATCCACTCAACCTAGACGCCGTCATCCTTTTACCGATTTCATTGCCAACACTCCCCTCCCTACCCAGTGGGAACCTTTCACACTGGAACGCTACACTGGTGAGACCGACCCAGACGAACACCTTAAGGTCTACATCACCCACGTCACCCTCTACACTTCCCATGATGTTGTTTTCTGCAAGGCCTTTCCTACCACCCTTAAGGGCCCTGCCCTCGAATGGTTTACCACCCTTCCGCCATACTCCATTGACTGCTTCGACACCCTCCCCCACATGTTCACCACTCACTTCGCCGGCAGCCGCTCGCATCAAACTACAACAATCTCACTTCTTGGCATCAGACAAGAACAAGATGAGACACTCTGGGCTTTCATTGACCGTTTCAGCAAGGCTGCTCTTCGTACACCACACCTCAACCAAGAAATGATACTTCAATGCATGGCACTCACTCTTAAACCCGACCCCTTCGCCAACAACGTCTACCTCAATCCACCCGCCTCCATGCATGAGTTCGAACTTCGCACCGTCGACTACGTCCGCATGGAGGAAATGCAAACTCTCCATATGAAATTCTGCAATGACTACACACCATCCATAACAACCCCCCCTCCACAACCTTCCAGACCTGACCCGAGACCCCGAGAACCCCGCTTCACCAGATATGCCCCCCTAAATGTCCCTAGATCTCGTCTCCTTGACGAGGCCTTACAGGCTGACCTCATCCCACCACCACGTAAGAAGACCACTCCTCCCAACGTGGACATGACTAAATATTGCCGCTATCACCGAAACCATGATACGTCCAAGCCAATCGGCAAACCACGACCCCCAACCGGCTCGCACCGATGTCACCCCTACCGACCCTCCCCTACGCGACACTATTAACACCATCTCTGGTGGCTTTGCTAGTGGCGGATCCACCTCATCCGCCAGAAAGAGACACCTCTGCCATATCCAGTCCATCAACCACATTACCCACTCTCATCACAAACGTCGCATGCCCCCCATAACCTTCAAGAACGACGATTTTCATGGCCTTGATTACCAGCAAGACGACCCTATGGTCATCACCGTTGAGATAGAAAACTATTGGGCAACATGCCAAAAAGTCCTCTGTTGGGCAACATACCAGAAACTCCAACTCCCCAACACTGCCATGGTCCCATACGATGAGTCGATATATGGATTCTCCAGGGAAAAGGTTTCCATCCACGACTACATTGACCTTCATACCATTTTTCGTGATGGCGCTCAAACCAAGGCAATTCATATCTGATTCCTTGTCATCGACGCGCCCACCTCTTATAATGTCCTCCTCGGCCGACCTTCACTCAACACTCTTGGCGCTGTCGTCTCCACACCTCATTTGGCCATGAAATTCCCATCCCCATCCGGCGACATCCTTACCATTCATGGCGACCAACGGCTCGCACACGAATGCTACATGGCCAGCCTACGCCCACAGCTTCCCATCCTTCAAACCAATCATATTGAACGACCATCCGACTCCGAAATAGCCTTATCTGGCGATGATCTAGACCCCAAAGTGGGCTAGGATGCCCGCCTCGAGCCGGTTGAAGAAACCATCCCCTTGGAGCTCCCTAATGGATGCGCCATTAAACTCGGCACTAGATTACAACCTGAACAGCGCGACATCCTCACGCCCACCCTTATCAACAACACAGACCTCTTTGCTTGGTCAGTTGCTGACTTACCCGGAGTTGACCCTCACGTTGCATCCCACAAGTTGTCCATTTACAAGGAGGCCTCGTATGTCTCCTAGAAAAAATGCAAGCTTGGCGAAGAACGACAATTAGCGGCCAAGGCCGAGGCCGACAAGTTGCCCAACGTAGGGTTTATCGAAGAAGCCCATTACACCACTTGGCTCTCCAACGTGGTTCTGGTCAAGAAAGCTAATGGCAAGTGGCGGATGTGCGTCGATTACACGGATCTTAACAAAGCCTGTCCTAGGGATGCCGGTAACAAGGTTCTCAGTTTTCTTGATGTATACTCCAGTTATAACCAGATTCCCATGGACACATCCGACATGAACAAAACCGCCTTCATTACAGACGACGCCAACTACTTCTACAAGGTCATGTCATTCGGTCTTAAAAATGCAGGGGCAACCTACCAACAACTGATGGATAAAGTCTTCAACCATTTAATGGGCAAATGTGTCAAAGTATACGTCGACGACATGGTTGTCAAATCCCCAAGCCATCACCAACACGCTCAGAACCTATCTGCAGTATTTTCCGCATTAAGACGATACAACCTCCGCCTCAACCGAAAAATGCGTTTTCAACGTCGACCATGGTAAATTCCCCGGATTCATGCTTACCCAACGCAGCATAGAGGCTAACCCCGAAAAGTGCAATGCAATCATTGAAATTCGAAGCCCCAACAGTGTCAAAGAAGTACAATGCCTAATAGGCCGCCTAACTGCCATCTCCCGCTTCCTTCCCAAGCTAGCCGAACAAACCCAACCCATCATTCAGCTGCTCAAAAAATTGGCCAAGTTCACGTGGAATGACGATTGTGAACAAGTCTTTCAGAAACTAAAAACCACCCTCACCTCACCACCCATCCTCCATAAGCCGGACATCCATCAACCCCTACTGATCTACATCACCGCCACAGATGACACCGTAAGCGTCGCACTGGTCTAAGATGTCAGTGGCACCCAACACCCCGTTTACTTCATTAGCCAAACCTTGCAAGATCCCGAAACCAGATACCAGATGGTGGATAAATTAGCCCTATCCCTAGTACACACAGCTCGACGCCTATGCCCGTATTTCCAAAATCATAACATTATCGTCAAAATCGACTACCCTCTCTAGAAGATATTGCAGAAACCAAACCTTGTGGGGCGGATGTCGTCTTGGGTCGTTGAGTTATCTGAATTCAACATCCGCTACGAACCTCACGGCCCCATCAAAGCTCAATGCCTCCTAGACTTTGTCAATGATCTCTAACGAACCCCTGAAGAGGACCAATGGACACTTTATGTTGATGGTTCGTTAAACCCAAAAGGGACAGGTGCGTGCATCATGCTAGAAGGCCCCAATGATATCCTCATCGAAAAATCCCTCCACTTCGCCTTCAAGAAGTCTAACAACCAAGTCGAATATGAAGTCATCCTCACCGGCTTATCCCTCGCCTGCGAAGTTGGTGTCAAATCACTCACGTGCAAAACCGATTCCAAGCTTACCGTGGGCCATCTAAATTACGAGTTCCAGATCAAAGACCCTACCCTCCTACAATATTATCACCTGGTCTGGAAAGTCGTCCAATCCACCTTCAAACAAGTCTGCATCCAACACATCCCCAGATCCGAAAACGTCAAAGCCGTCATATTATCCAAACTAGCCAGCACCAAGCTAAAAAACCGTCACTGATCACTATTGCAGTAAACGCTTGATGAGTGCGTATTTTTGCCCTCATTCAGTGTTTAATTCTGGGTATTTAATTGAATTTGTGTGTTTAAAGATTGATTTAATTGGGATTTCCTATAGTTGGGTTTATTGAGCATGAGATACAAAAACATGTTAAAAATAACTTTTAGTTGCATAAATGTTCTTTGGATATTTTGAGGTGTGTTAGTGCAGCTGCAGCTAAGTTGAGCTCATGGAGGTGTGGAAATAAATTGATTAAAGCTTCGTGACACCTTAAAGATAAATCCAAGAATAGGAAATTATCAAAATCACAAAAATCCAAGCCAAGCATTCCATGAAGACGACAAGAAAAGCTTGAAAAAGTGAAGAAGTTTGGCTAAGCCAAGAAGAGAGCAACAAAAAAATTGGACCTTGCGATTTTCTTTATCTTTATGATAGAAGATAATTTGGGAAAAATATATCTTAGATATTTTATTTGATATT
>Ga0214544_1005428_pt1 | contig 24687 bp, 9 predicted proteins | sample CNSS3metaG_FD_160074 | JGI IMG/M metagenome (GOLD analysis project Ga0214544, IMG submission 160074) | Root nodule microbial communities from cowpea collected in UCLA plant growth center, Los Angeles, California, USA - CNSS3 | ecosystem: Host-associated > Plants > Roots > Nodule | place: USA... | reverse complement strand
ATATATTTTGGTGGGTTCAGTTTGAATGTCTAAGATGAATTGTTTCTGATGAGTCTGATGAAGATAAAATTTCTTAACTGGGTTTCTGAGAAAATCGTGCACGTATGTATGATGGATTCAGATATTATTTTTATAACTAGGATAATGGCTAAGGAAGATTTATGAAATGATAATTAATGTTACGTATATGCTTAATTAGTTTAATGCATATAGATACAGAGTTTTGTTTTTCAAAATTATTTGTTGTTCCCCAGAAGCTTGACTTTGTTCTTTCACTTATTTTATGGCAATTTGATGCATAAAATCCAATCTACAGAGTCATACTCATTGGCTTTTATTGTATTTGTAGCCAAAGTTGTGCTTTTCTTTGACCAAGTCTTGTATATTATTTCACTGTTCATGAGAAGAAAAAGCATATTTTTTACACATTTTTCTTCTACCAAGTGGCAATTGAGAACTACTTGCGATTTTATATAACTAAGTTAAGATTGATCATTGGGAAGTAATGATAGGTACAATAAACTTTTTGTTGAAGTCAATATCTCAGTTCGATCAGAGAGTTAAATTAATATTTTCTTCTTCTTTCTCACCTTTTTTTTTATTGTATGAGTAGCTGTAAGGTTTTATAAATTGATATATTTCAATGTCAATTAGTTATATAATGTCAATTTGGGTTTGGTGGGTTGATGGCAATCATTCCAGAATTTTGGTTATTTTTGTGATAGTTTGTGGCATACAAATCAACACTAAAAGTTTAATAGAGTCAGCCTCTCACCATTTTGGAGATTCATATGTTGAAATAGCAATTTTTTTACCGAAGTGTTTATCTTTTTATAGAAAATTTCAAAGTACATTTATGTGGTTTTAAAGACATGAGTTCTAACAATAAAAATTATATTTTTAATTACGTAATATCTTTTTAGAGTTTACTTATTTTTTTATGATTTTTTTTCCTGTGGAAAGTAGAAAAAGAAAACCCAAGATTGGGACATGGGTTATCATTTCTGAAAGTTTTTACTTTCATTAAACTTTTCGTTACATGAAATTATTTTGAAACTTTTTTATAAACATTTATAGAAAATTGACGTAGAAATTGGTATTAAAATTAATAGTCGTATACGTGAATGTTATAAAAAAGTTTTCTGGATGACTTTATGACAAACTAGTGGAAACACATGTAACTAAATATAATTTTTTTTTTACAATAGAAAATTTTTATTTACTCTGTAAATATTTTTTATTAGATAGTTATTTTAGTTTAAAAACAATACTCAAATAAAAAAAGTTTTTAATTTAAAAAGAACAGTTACTTAAAAAAATTAAAGGTTGATAAAATTATGTTAACTTCAAAAAATGTACATCCCAATTGTAATAATATTCATAATCTAATGCTGTTTCTTATTTATTATAGGATATCTAATAGTATTTAGGTAGCTAGCCACTTAATTAATTATTATCAGAAGTTTACTCTCTCAATCTACAAATTACTATCTTTTGTTTAGATTCCATATTAATTGCACAAGCATAGGAAAAATAATTTTTTATGATCTATTTATATCCCGACAGTTTATTTGATTCATGTAATCAAATTATTGATTGGTTCCAAGCTTTTATAACACTGGACCATCATGGCATGTGCATGTGCATACTAAAGCATTTTTTAAACTTCTTAAATAAAATTTTGCATGGTTTTGTGTTACCTTGTGAAAATTTTCATTATACTTTGTGAATAAAAACTACCTTTACATCAACACCTCGTCAAGATATTAGTGATGATGGATTGTTGACATGTATCTAATATATCGATTATGAAAAAACAACTTTTCTTTATTCTAAATAATAATCTTTAAAGCAGTATTGACTAACATAAAATAGATATATAATGTCTGTAATTTGATGTCTGATATAAAGAGATAAGACATTAAACATAACCAATGATAAATTGGTAAATAAGTAATCAATATTCATAAAAATATTACAATATGTGTAAAGTAGAGATTATAATGGAGTGTAGTGTTCTATATTTTTGAAAATAAAAGATAAAGAATAAAAAATATTAAAAAGAAGTAGAAATAATTAAATGAGTGTTCTAAAAATTATTTGATTAGATGAAATTAAGGTTTTGTTTCTTAAAATGGAATAAATCATTTGAGCGAAGCGATACCAGGAAAAAAAGATATCTAATTAAGATTATGATAAAAATAAAAATACTTTAAAAATTTCAGTGAACTCTGTAAATATTGAACATGAAGAACAACAATTTAGAAAAAAATAGAAAATTTTGTCTAAATAAATAAATAATTTTTTTAAATGAAACAAAACTAAGAACAAGAAAGAATAGTGAATATAAATTTTATGATATAGTAAAATGAGGACACTACTAGTAAACTTCTAAATAGTGACCAATTTTAATGATCAATAATGATTAGTAATTATAGTAACCAATTTTAGATATTTACAAAACTAAAAATTATTAATTATTAAAATAATACTATTATGAATAAATTATAATTGGTCTTCAAAATTAGCTACTATAGTTTTGACTACCAAAGGAAATTGATCATTAAAAATTAGCTACTTAGGTTTTGACAACCAAAATGACTTAGTTTTTAAATTGGTCTCTAATTAATTAGTGACAAATTATAATTTTTTATTTATAACAGTGATTATTTTAGTAACCAATAATTTTTAATTTTGTAAATTGGTATCTAAATTGGTCACTATATAGTATGAATAACTATTTTTGTTTTCTGATTGATGGTTTTATTGTAGTGGGATATGTATGAAGATGAAAAATGATGAGTGATGAATCCAATCTATAGAAGCCTAAAATTGTCCATTTAATTAAATAAATCAAAATAAATTAATAAAAAATAGATCTTCAATATATAAAATGATTTTTTATGTTTGTGTAAATTATAAAGCTAAATGCTTTTTGAATTATGTTTGTATTTGATTTTTATTAAAGTAAGGGGTAAGAAATACGGTTTTAGTAATCATGTGCTGAGTTTGAGAGGTTTATATTTAGTTTTTTATTATCAGAAATTCAAAGATATAAGAGGCACAATTTTGGTCGTTATGGAATTGTAAGTATACAAGACATTTAGTTATTACGAAACCTATTTCCCACCTTAAATTTTGAGAAGCTTTAAAAATTTGTTGAAGGAACAACATCTTGATGAGAGAATTCACTTGACAGCCAAATGAATATCTTGCACACACTCAATGTAATACCAAATTTGCAATATAAACTGTTATAATGATTAGTATCTAGGGTGAACAATTTAACATGAGCATGTGTATATAAATTGCTTCTCTTGTAAAACGCTTTTTGTTATGATCATGATGTAAGGTTCAATGCTCTTTTGTATAGGATTATCATGTTCTTTTTGTAAAAAGGTTAAAATATTCCACAAATGATCTATTTTAATATTAATTTAATTTTTTACCGATAAAAAGGATAAGATTTAGACTATAGTTATTCACTTTTGTGAGATAATTAAATAAATTAGAGACAATAAAATTAATATTCCATTTTTTTTAAGATAAGGATAATGTAAGTATATAAAGCATGTAATATATAGAATGATGTGCGAGTGCATGATAAAAAAATGTTTAATTATTCATTTGTTGTCTATTTTCGTTTAAAAATATCAAGTTGGTCATCTAATTTTTTTAGTCTCAATTTAGTTTCTGTTTGTGAAAATGAATGTAATTTGGTCCTAATTTTTTTAAAAAATTGATGTAATTTGGTCATTTTTGTTAAATTTTTTAAAATAAATTAAGATTTTTCATCATATTTGACACTAGGATTATGTTAATTACACAAATAAACAAATCATCCTCATCAACAACTTCATGAAAAAACTTTTATCCATGTCAAAAAATTTAACGAAAATAATCAAATTGTATCAATTTTTCATAATTCAAAATCAAATTATAATCGATTTCCACATATCGGAACCAAATTAAGAGTAAAAATGATTGGTGAAGCAATTTGATATTTTTAAACAAAAACAAAAACCAAATGAATAATTAAACTAAAAAAGAAAAAAAAAACAATTGAACACAAAGTATAAAAATTTCATAACTGTAACTAATAAATAAAAATTAATAAAAAACTCAATATTGTTGCATCATTCATCAATTTTCTCTCTACACCTAATAAAAATAGGATAAAAATATAACGAATGAAACTTTAAATTTTTTTCAAAGCTTCAGTACGCGAAAATACTTCCTTCAAGACTTTCGGAAAAGTGAATAACGGGATAAATTGCAGGTTTCTAGTTTTTAATACTGGCACTATATATTTTTCAATTTTTCTATGATAGTTTTATTGACAGGTTATTAAATAGTTTTGGATAAATAGTCGTATGTTAATAATTAGTATAATAAGAAAAAGAATATAGCTTTAGTACACAAATTTGAATTTCTATTATTTTTAATGTTAATTTTTAATTGTTTAAAATACTGACAAATATTGAAGACTAGATATGAATTCAGGTAACTTAGTTATTTATGAAATTTGTAAGCATTTTAGTATTTGACTTGTATATATTGTTTGACACACTTTTATTTTAATGTTAAGTTAAATATTATTATGAAATGCGCTTAAAATGTCAAATAAACTGAACAAAATTTGATTAAAAAAATTAAATCTACGTATTTCGAAAGATGAAGAACTACATTAATCCAAAATTTTAAAATAAACTAATTCCAAAATTCACCGAAAGGGACAAAAATATATTTAATCCTAAAAAATTTAAATAAAGTTAATGTAATTAAAATTTTCATATTAAGTTTATAATTTTTTTATTATATTAATTGAAATATATATGAATCAATTTTATTTACTTTATTTTAGGTTTTTCTTTATTTATTTTTCAAATTTGAAAGATTATTATCTTTATTAGTAAGTGCTCGGAAACACTTATATATGACTATTTTATATTTATATTTAATTTTAATGAAAGATTTTTACTTTTCACATCAAGAAAATATTTTGAAGTTAAAGATATTACTTCTTTTTTTATTATTGATGTAATTTTTTATTATTATTGCTCTTCAAAATATTCTTTCAAGTTACATATTTTAGTTTTTTTTTTTTTTGTTATTTACCACCGTTAACACATGACAATAAAAAATTAATAATACATAGATAATCCTATTTAGACCTACAATCAGAAGATGAGAACTAGTCATCATTGATTTGTGTTATTATAAAATAATATTTTAGATTTGAAAATATATTTTTTTTCTATAAATCACACAAGTGTTGACATTTACCTAAACTTCTAAATTATGAAGGTTAACAATAAACTCCCAAGTCCTATACCTCGAAATTCCACAACAACCCCAATAAAAATGTAGAAAGTAACAAAACCTCAAATTCAAATGACTGGGGTCTGTTCCTAAAGAATCAACATCCTAAGAAGCAATGACCATAAGTTCATAATTAACATATTTCACCATTTCAGCTCAAACTAATATTTGAAAACTTTTCTCTTCCTGTAATAGTATAACCAAAATGAATTTAAAATTACACGTTATATTTAAAATGACTAATCAGAATAAATATTTTTTATATAAGATTATTTTATTCTATTTAATATTTATTATTTTAAATATTTAAAGTTAAATTTTCAACTATAAATTATACAACTCTTCGTTTAAAAATTAATTAATAATAATAATAATAAATTAATATAATGAAGAAAGAAGGGGAATTAAGTCTATGCACGTTAAATTCTTCTATTTTCGTTATTTCTTTGCACCCAACCCAAAACTCTTTTTTTTTTTCTCGAATCCGCCTTCTATTTCATTTGTTTAAGAAATTAATCACACATTGAGTAATTGACGTGTCAACAAACATTTTGGATCGATTAGTTTTTCGAGTAAGTTTATATTTACTTTATTGTTCCTTTTTCTTGAGTTTTAGTAGTACTTTAGTCATCAAACGAAGTTAGGGACAGTTGAAATAAGTGACCATTTCATTTTGATTTACCTTATACTGATTTTTGGTCTTGTTTGGACATTATGCAATAAATCTTTAATCGGGAGTGATTCAATTATTAGAGTTTTAGCTTTGGATAATTTTATTTGAGGTAGGAGAAACTATAAGGATTGTATAATACTATTATTTTAAAGTTATAGTAATATTCAAACGCCACTAATGAGAACTTCAGGAGTTTGATTGATTTTTTTGGTTTTTCTTTTTGATGTTGTTATGTTGAGTTGATTTGCCTTGTGTTGAATAAATCATTTGGGATGCAACTTTTATAAGAAATGGGATCGGGTAAAATATATGATTTAGGTTTAATGTGTTCAAATTGGTACATTGGTGTATCCAGGACAATTCTTTCAAAAGGAAAAGTCTTTATGATATAAGGAAGTCTTGAGCACTTGTGATATTTTCGTTGTACGAGAGTGGACTTTCATTGGCGAAAATTTGAGAGAATTATTTTGTTATTACTATGTTTTAAATTAATTAGAAGTGATAGAAGTATATTATGATGTTTTGTGTGAATGTGGTCTATGTAATGATTCCTGATGTGGGTCACTGATAAGTGTTCATTTTAACTAAAATTCAGTTGCATTTTAGCACTTAACTTGATTAATTATATTGAATATGCTAAGATTTTATTCCCGTTTACCTAGAATTCACTAACCTTGTGTTTTGATGAAGTATTTCAACAATGTTGAGAAATTCAAATCCATTGTATTTGAATTGCTTGCAAATAAATTTCCTTCATTTTCTAAATAACTTGTTTGGATAAAGAAATTAAAATACCTTACATTTCAATTTCTTGTTTGGATAAAGTAATTGAATTTCTTGTGAGATAAAATTTCATTTTAACAATGTTTATTTTAGACTTAATTATGTTTTGAGTTCATGATAAATTTGGACTTGACTTACCTGTTTGTGTTGTCAAGCCCACCTGACCTGTATGTGTTATCAGGTCACCCCGGTCTTGTCTATCTAGACCATCTAGCCAACCTAGTATGTCATGGTTGTCGGATTTGTTGGATCCGTTTGTGGTTGAGTCCAGAGTGTGGGGTTAAGTGAGAAGAATTTCAAATTCCACCTTTTTTTAGGGTATTTGAATTTCTTCTAATTTAGATAATTGAAATACTTCAAAAAAATGCATGGATTTTAAATGCTTTTTAATTTCTCTATCCAAACAAAACATTTTGTTACAAAGAATTTTAAATTCTCCAAATAAATGAATCACCCTCTTCAATTGCCTCATCCAAATACACCATAAAAGAATTTAGACATAAACATGTATGGTAAATTAATGCATTTCTAAATGAATTTTTGCAGATTTAGAAGAAACAAAGTCTAGCAACTTGAGCTCTAGAATCATAGCTTGAGCATTAAAAGGCGGTTTCAAGAAGATTCAAATTTTGTTTCCACAACTTAAGTAGAGAAGATAGTGTTTGAGCCACGTGAAGAAAGCTTCACCATGAAGTAATCTAAAACACCCAATTCTAGAACTCAACCATGGAGGAAAACCATCATTGAATGAAAACTTATGGGTTGAGCATCACAAAAACGATTTAAGCTATGAAGAAACCCTCTATGGAAGAAAATTTCAAAAGATCATCCACCATGTTTGAAGCTACAACAAAAAATCCAAAATTCTATAAATTAAGGCATAAACCTTCCTGTTTTATATCCAGAATTCTATATCTAGGTTCTTAGTCTCTCTCTGACTTCAGTTTAATATGATCATAAGTTGTTGAACTTCCAAGTGCTGGGATTGGATGTAGCACTCTGAACTTTTGTATTGGTACTGTTTTATTGATTTATATAAGTATTTGTTCATATGTTAGTGATTCAATTCACATTTCACGTGTGATGAACCGACCAATCATTCATTGCATAATAACTCGAGTTAGGTGAAAGTTAATTTGTATTGTAGATCAAATTGAGTCGTCTAATGTTGTTAGGTGGTAGATATGCATCTATATGCTTTAGCTGGTGATATAGTTTTGTTCAAATTAATGCAAAGATTTCATTCATTAGGAGTGAAGAAATCGCACTAAGTTTGAATGTCTTTAGGTCCTAGGCTGCAAACATAGGTCTAGGATTACATTAGTGTACTTATAAAAATGAATGAAGCTTGTTAATTCAATGAAACAATAACCAAATTTAGGAACAAAGTCGCAAAATCCAATTCCAAACACGCTTTCTTTTATCAAGTTATCCATTTTACTTTGAAGTTATGGATCATCATATTTTTCCAATCAAATCGTTTTAATTACAAATCCAAATAACATCACGAGTTCTAATAAAAGTTTATTGAATCTATATGAATATGACACTTGGTACTACAATTGAATCAATGCACTTGTTGGTGTGGTTGCTCCCCACTCGGGAGGTCATCAATGACGATAGGTGGTGGTGTATTGAAAAGAATTCTGTGTGGAGACTATCCTATCTCGACCATCATTTGACTCAAGTAGAGGATGATTTCTAGTGGTGAGAGCCGAATGAGGTTTCTATACTTTGGAGTTCAATATGAAAAAGGACTGGACCCACAAATATAGAAATTTATCCTAATCATCCTGATATTCAAATCTATAGTTATGGTTCCTAAGAGGCAACAAAGAGACTTGACAGGTGTAGGGTCTCTAAGTCACCCAATACACTAGACTTCTAGAAATAAAGTTAAATTTTATAATTATATGTGCTATGAAGGTGCATAATAAGATGAATATTGATCAATGTTATTGAATCTTTTGTGATAATATTTGATTATAAGAGTATTAAAAAATTTCACTAGGTTATACTTCATTCTTTTATGGTATTTTGATATTCACTTGGAGTGATTGTATATGTATTATACATGAGTAGATAACCAGGTCAATATTCCTGAGTAGTGAGGATTAATGGTGAGGTTATGTAGTCGTTATTTTGTATGATAATTGAAAAATGTAATTATACGATAAATATTGTAAATATTGTGTTAGAATTTCTTAAACATACCGATTATTAGGTTCTTTTTAAAAGACTTCCATATACAATTTAAATACTTGTATATTAGTATTTCATTGGTATTGTCGTATTACGACGTTACCATAATATGTAGAATTATTATTACCTTTCTATATAATTATTTATCAGTCAAAAATTTATATTCTAAATAAAAACTAATAAATGTATATTCTAAATAATTTTTTTTTAAATTTTGAATTTCACGGTTTTTTTGTATTTCTGGATTGTTTTGACCATGAATTTGTAAAATAGGGTGACATTAAAGGTGAAGTCATCGGGGACGACAATAAAAGTGAAGTCGTCCTCCCCTAAACCGGTTTCATTTTTTTAAAAAAAAGTAATGTCGTCAGGTGGTGGAGACCGATTTCAGATTAAAGTCGTTAGAGTACATGACGGTTTCACTTTTATTTTTTTTTAAAGTTATGTTTTGAGTTGTGACCAGTTATTTCAAATGGTAATTAATAGTATAAATCACAATGAAATTGCTTTTCTTGTTTGGAAATATTAGAGTGGAAGAAAGAGTGATGACAGAGGAAATAAAATAAAAATCTGAGAGAGGTGCTAATTGAGTTGGAAGTCTGCAAAAAAGGTTGCACCAGGACAGGAAAAGCAAGAGTGTAAAAACAGGGCATCCATTGATTGATCGATTCCGAAACCCGAAAAGATGAACCAAATTTGGCGTTGGATAAGAAAAAGGTAGTACTGTTGTTGTGAATAAGGGTTGAAGTTCCAATTTTTTTTCTACCACTAATTGTTTAAAAAAAGTTAAGAAAAAAAAACATAAAAGTGAAGTAGTCAATCATGAAGACGACTTCACTAGACGACTTCATGTGGAGATGACAGAAATCGGACTAGTCTATGACGACATCGCTTTTTAAAGAAAAGGTATAAATATTGATTTGGTACCCCAACTTTTTGGGAAAGTTCAATTTGGTACCCCAACTTTAGGAATGTTCAATTTGGTACCCAAACTTTTTAAACAGGTTTATTTTGGTACCTTCTGTTAAACACTACATAACGTCGTTTGGCTTCTGTTGAGGTGGCACTGTGCAGGGCATACGTGGCAGAAACATGGTTGGGTACGTGGTTTTTATGGTAAAAAAAAATTGAAGTAAATAATTTGTGAAGTAAAAAATTTTACAAAAGCGTTGTTTTCGATTTGGGAAAAAAATTAGGGATGTGAAATCGAAAAATTTGCAGAACGAAAAATTAGGGCAGAAGCTAAATTTGGGAATTAGGGTTCAGTGGTTGATTTGCGTTCGATGATCGGAGAAGAAGGACGAAGATTTCCTTCCGTTCGTTGGAGAGGGCGAAGTTGGAAAGAAAAAGCTTCAGCCGTTCTCCAAAATTGTCTCCCACCATTCTTGATAGTTCTAGCCGTTCTCAGCACAGCTTCCACTCCGCAATTGCATGTGGGTGCTTCACCCAACCCTCTACAGCCACCACTATTACAGGACAAGCTTTGATTTCACATCAACCATGAATTGTGAGAGCAAGAGGAAGATGATTGAGCCCTTGACATTTCTTCAATGTCTAGAAAGATCAAAAGAAGAGAAAACCACCTATTAGGGCACTCTCCACAAAATAGGGCACTTAAAGTTTACAAATAAAGGGGGATTCCAACTCATTTTATCTGAACCATTGTTTTTGCCACGTATCCCCAGCACAGTGCCACCTCAATAAAAGCCAAACGTCGTTATGTAGTGTTTAACAGAGATACTAAAATGAACCCGTTTAAAAAGTTTGGGTACCAAATTGAACATTCCCAAAGTTCGAGTACCAAATTGAACTTTTTCAAAAAATTGGGATACCAAATCAATATTTATATCTTGAAAAAACAAAAATCAATCGAAAGGAGGACGACTTCACCTTTAATGTCGTCCTCCCCTAACTCTGTTTCGCATAAAATAAATATCGAAAGACCTCTTTTTATAAATTTGAGTTACAATGACCTCCGGTTACAAAAAAAAAAGCCGAATTTCACGTTTGAAATTGATAAACTTCGAAGAAGGATAGGTCTGCAAGCATATTTTTGGAAATTGGTAACGCTCTTTTGTTTATTTTTACTTTTTTTCTAATAATTATGAAAAAAATTGTATTATAAGTTTAAAATGTTATCGTCAATCTATCATAGGATAAGTGGTGCTCAAATTAAAGTGTTCCAACGTGAACAATGAATTTCCTCTCCCAAGACATGCCATACTTGTTAGCTCACTAAACTGAAAATCTGAAAATCTGATCAATTTATAGAAAGAAAAGCATAGCACACCATCTTCAATTCCATCATATGAATTTATTTTGTTTATAAATAATATTATTTAATAGCATCCTTAATCGTGATCGAAGTCTATTCTGAACTGGATAATACTGAGAGTGCCAAGAAACTGTTTGATGAAATGCATGAGAGAACTGTTCCCATGTAAAATATACATTGATGGCTTCTTTGACCTGTGAAAAAAAACTAACAGGCCAAATGATTTACAAAGATATACACTTAAACACATGAAAAAGAAAAAGGCAAAATAAAAGATCACTGAACACCAAATAGCTTCTGTTCTATGACACATTCCTAAGAGGTACCCTTGAGACCATGTTATATCTATGTTTACTTCTACCATTTGATATTATTCATAATCATAAACAAAACCTATGAAACTATTAGCTTAGACTTGAATCTGCACTTTCTTATGAGGAGAGGTGACCCTAAAAATATGTTCCTCTCCAGTGCAGTTGTCCACTTGAACAATCCAACGACTCCTCCTTTGTTCAATCCTGTGATTATTATTTGGATCTATTTTGGCCACCAACAACCCTTCTCCAATGGGTAAAAATGATGCTCTTAGTTGTCTCCATCTTGAAGCTCTGTGCTTAACATTGTATCCAACCACAACTGCACCGTCTCTACTAGCACCTTTAAATGCTGCTAGAAAAGCTTCCCTTGCATTACCAATGTCACAATCCACAAGCACAAAATCAGCACCTTTGTAATCTCCTAGCAGAAGGCTTCTCACATCTCCTTCAACAAACTCAACATGATCTGCATAAACTCCTAGATCTTTTCTCAATGGTTTTGTCTCTGTTTGATCACAACATACACATATCACACGGCCACCGGTTTGATGAGCCGCTGCAGCCAGAGCAAGTGTGGCCGAACCGGCTACACCTGCTCCGGCCACCACCATGAGTTGTGCATTGTTTCCTGCTGCAAGAGCAGATATGAACTCTGCCACATCAGGTTCTTTGTCTCTTTTGGCCTGCAAAAACACAGCAAAAACTATGATAAATGAGGGTCGAAGATCACTCCGATATAATACCAATAAGATATGAATCAAACTCGAAAAACTTTAAGATTTGTATAAATTTTCTTCCTTGTATAATACTGCACTTTTATGAATTTTCTTTCTTATATAATACTGCACTTTTTTATTTTTATCTGAGACTTAAATTCACATTTAAATTTTTCTGACCATGATATCACTGATTAGTTCCACAACAGAATTTAACAGTATACTTAACTCACAGTATTCAAAACCTTAACATTATATCATTTTTACTTATGATGTTCAACTCAAGAATATGTTACACATACCCTCTTCCTTTAATCCACATAGACATCTTTTAATAAACAAAATTATGCAGATTAACCAGGTTTTATAGCAGATAATATCTAAAATACAGTAATTAACCTTAACAGTTTACAGAACATAACATATAAGTCATTCCCACATCTTAATGTCCAAAAATGCTACATCACTCATGAATCAAGATTAAATCAAGATTAAAGATAACTTATAATCACTCTACTACTCTAACCTAATAGACACCTTAAGAAACAAAACCAGGAGTTACCAGATTCATCACCTTGATTATTAGATCCCAACCAAATCATGACTACAACAAATCTCATGGGACAAAAGAAACAAAGTGACATAAGACAAACCCATGTCAGATATTGGTGCTGGTTCTTACCATTTTGAGTGCTTGAAGATAAGCTTTCTTGGCATTTTCAGGGGACCAATTGGCCATGTCGTTGATGTGTTGGTTTCTCTGAAATGGGAGATTTCTTTGAGTAGAACTTTGAGGTAGCTTTGATGTGTGAAAATGGTTGCTTCATGTTGGTGAAGAGGTACCAAGGTTATACATATATAGTAATAATAATAAATGTGGTGAGAAAACCATAGCTTATCTCTGCTACTGGCATTGAATATTTTAGACTTTTTGAGTTTGGAAGCAACTGAGGGAGGCCGTTATCGTAGATTCTCAAAATTCTGCCGTCCAAACAGGCGCCATTAATGTTCAAAGTCTCGTTACAAAATAAATATGATTCAATTTTGCAAATTAGATTCTCCTTTCTCATACAAACGCTACAAAGACATCATACAACACATTATTTTGAATATTCTTTCAGGATTCATGGTAAAATTCCTTATTTGACCACTTTTACATCGCACATATATATATATATATATATATATATATGTATAAACTATTTGATTTATAACATTATTTACAAATTATTATGAAAAATAATTTTTTATTCACCAACAAATATATCTTTACAAATAGGATAAAAAAAATATGTGACAGTTTTGTTGAACAAATTTCAAAATAGTGATTATTCTTAAAAAAGGTAATTAATAATAATTATATTATAAAGAATAAAATAAAAATATGAATTATATATAAAAAAGAATATATATATATATATATAAAATGAATTAAATATATTTTTAGTATTTAAATTTTGACATAAAATTTGAATTGGTTCAAATTTTTTTGTGTTAAAAGACTATATTTTTTTTTTTTTAAATTTTTGAGAACTAACATTTTTGTAAAGATACAAAATTCAATTTTTCGTTAAAATTTGTGCCTAAAAACATATTTAAATTCTTTTAAATTTAATACATAAATTATAACTACTACAATAATCAATTATAAGATGACATCCTAACTAATCATTACTAAGCTATTTGAACTAATGGTTATATTCATTAACCTAAACACTTTTGTTTTTGTTGAAGATTACACAATTCCCAAATAAAATTGTGTGGCAATTAGGTTCACCAAATATCTGCCACATATATAACTTGGGCAACCAAATTTATATCCTTTGATCTCCATAATTAAATAAGCAATTTGGTCACAAGCACGCAAGGACACGTGGAGGGAGGGATTTTGTTCTTTGATAACCATGCATGTATGGATGAAAGTGTGGAATTAGAGATTTGATTTTAAAGTTTTCCTTTATATTGGAAGAGGAGCATTCAATTAATTAAGTGGTCCAAACTAACCTTAAACACCACAATTACACATACAATATAAAGGGTTAGATATGTTTTTGGTCCCTCAAGTTTCAGTGAATTTTGGAATTAGTCCCTCTTCGAAATTTTATACCAATTTAGTCCTTCATCTTTAGAAATGCGTGGATTTAGTCCTTCTTACCAAATTTTTTTTAAGTTTATTTGACATTTTAAACACATTTTATGATAATATTTGAGTTAACATTGAAGTAAAAATGTGTCAAACAGTGTAAATAAGTCAAATACTATCATGAAATGCGTTTGAAACGTTAGATAAACTTAACAAAATTCGGTTAAAAGGACTAAATTCACACATTTTTAAAGATGAAGGACTAAATTGGTCAAAAATTTTGATGAGAGACTAATTTCAAATTTCTCTGAAACTTGAGGGACCAAAAACATATTTAACCCCAATATAAATTAAGGCATCTTAATTGTAATGTTTAAGGCATGGAGTTTACTAAGTTTAAAATTTGCGTATTATATGATCTTTCCGTTGGAGAAGGCTAACATGGTAAAGAATTCTAAGATTTTTTTTATTTTGAATAACATACTAAGTTATAAGATTTTTTTTTTTTAATCATGAAGACTTTTTTTTTGCTAACAATTAAATAAAACATTGATTAAAGTAGGAATCGTATAAGATCCTTTGCATTGGAGTAAAAGTTCTAAAGATATTTGAAAGAAGTACGGCACACTAAAGTCTACAAAAGTAAATTAAAATTTTTTACAAGATGACCTAATTGATATAACCATTTTTTAATGAGAAGCTAAATATTTGCCATAAACCTAATACAGTATATGAGAATAATTTGTATTTGTGCATTGAAGAAAAAGAAAAATAATTAGATAGTGAAATTCAATCCTAGCATCTTCTCATTTTGTTATCTTTTAACATTGTAGTTATCTTAATTGTGATTCACTTTACAACTTACAACTCAATAGTAAATGAACAACATTAAATTTAAATTGTGCACAAACCTTTTTATTACAAGTTTAATTAGAATTATATGCTGCAAAATATCTCATAAGATCTTAAGGATATAACACTTATTTCAAAATATTACAATAAACTTGGTACACTTATGAAAATAGTAAGAATATAAAATTGTCTATAACATTAAAAATATACACATTTTTTTTTATGGAAGAAAAAAATTGAATACACAAAAAATATTCGTAAGTTGGTTAAGATGTGCCATTATGACTCATAACAGTATATGTTCCGATATAAAATACGACCAAAATAATCATCATAAGACAAATAAAATATAAACAAGACTAAACTAATCTGAATTAATCTCAAATATAAATTGTTTTGAATAATCATGCAAAACTCCTGTATACATGTCGCATCAATATTCATTCTTAATTCAATTAAATAATCTCATTGAATAAATTACACTTGACCATTTTTAAACACATTGTTGGTATATTATCTCAAATCCATGAAATCAACATAATTAATATAATTAATATAATCAAATCATACAAAATATATATATGATCAATTTCAAAACATTGTTAGTCAATAAACACCAACTTTAATGAAATCATGACAACGTGTAAATTCTTATAAGACTTGTATTAAGTACATTCCATCAAAGACTAAAATGTGACTTATACTAACATTGATAAATTGATAAATTTTAAGAAAATATTTTAGGATGCCAAATTGGTTTACAAAATTGTTAGGATACCAAATATACAATGTATATTAAAATAAAATACATTATTTTCATTTATAAATGTGAAAATAAAAATTAGGAGAGTCAAACTCTGTCTCAGACACAACAAAGCTCTATCACTACATACTAAGTACTTTTGATTTACAAACCTCAAAAGTCAAGGTAAACTCATTTAATAAATAATTATAAAAGTGATACATAAACCTACTTTGATTTCTCAGCATATGATATATTATTTAGATTATAAAAGAATATTTCATTAATGGGTTCATCTACTAAATACTACAAATCATAAACTTGTTCAACATAACATTATGGATATCTACTTATCTCATTCAAGTAAAAATATCACTTAAACCAATCAAATTCATACATATAATTAGAATGAGATTCAAATTTCATACATTAGACCAATGAAAGTTATAAGAAATTATTTTATACCTAATTCAATTTATCTACATAATTTTTTATATACAATCAAACACATACACACACAAGCGTGCATACGCACATACCTTTTTAAGTAACATGAAGTATTTGTAAATAGAGATATGTCGCTTAATTAAGGTAACCTTTCTTGTGTAACTTGTCTTCGCCGAACAAAACATAACTTTTTGCTTAAGTTGTGAATTCACCATTTAAGCACTACATCATATTGATTGAGCAAGCTTATGTCACTTGTACGATAATAACTTAAGAGAAAATAGAGTTGGTTCAACCCCTTCTTTGTTTGAGTATCCAACGAAATGTTTGAGCACTCAATTTTCTATGGAAAGAAGTCAACATTGTGTCATCGCCCAAACATTGCATCCTTAAGCAACATGACTTTGTACATCAAGTCACCTACTTATAAAACCATCTCATATCAAACTTTCATCCCTACTCTCAATTGACTGATGAAATATCTAAAGTTAAGAGAATTGTCTTAACGTCTCTCTTTTTCTTAAATTTGTAGTTGTGACTTGAGTGATGAGCATTATTGCTTAAGCGACCAATTGGATAGTATTTAATAGTGTTCTGTGCATGAAATAAATGACATTGCTCAAATTATACTCAAATGATAACTCAATGCTCAAACGGTACGTGAAAAAATATTGCACAAATTAATGCACAGTCAAATTTTACCAATTCTAAAAACCCTAACTTCTTTATATATCAATTTACATCTACTATATACTTAGTTACCTAAAATTACAAGTAATTCAAAATATACATACACCTAAAATGAAATCCAAAATCACTTGTATTGCTAATTGAGTTATAATTCATTTTCATAATTCTTAATCAATCTTCACATCCAATCCAACATCGTATACTACTAACAATTTAATATCACAAAATCAATGTAAAATATATAGCAGATTTTTAGTTCAACTTCCCCTTCCCTTTAGATATTGTATTTAATTTTTTTCCAAAACTTTGAATTTAGTAAAATTCTAACTTACTTCAAAAAATCTAATTACAAACATAACACATTTATATATAAACTAACATAGATGCAATTATACGTAGTTGTATGTAGTATAGCTACGCAAGCAAGATACAACACATAAAAAAAAAATACAAAAATGCGAGAAAACAAAGCATACGTATGATAAGTTGAAAGTGATTTATATTGATCACATCCTAATTGAGAAAATAAGTTTCCAAAAAGGGAAAATGAGGAAGAAAAAAAAAATATAAATATAAATAAAGATGAGAGAGAAAGCACGAAAATTGTATTTTTCTATTGAAAAACACGGTGTTTACGTCATTAACATATTTATTATTTATAATTTATTGGAGAATAATCAAAATAAGTTTTTCAAAATATTAAATTGAAATTAGACTTCAAAATTCTCAATAATATCACTTACGATTTTCTGAACTAAAATAAATCTCATAATTAATGATTTTTTTTTATTAAAGAAAAAGTAAAGCATGAAATATTATGATATAATACATATAATTTATGATATAATACATATAAAATGATGACTCTCTCTTTTAATTTACTCCCTTTATTTCTTTTAATTTTTTTAAAATTATTATTATGTATTTACCATATGTTAAATTAAAAATTACATTAATTACCTTTTTTTATCAGTTACATGTTTATATCTTTTATAATATTTAAATAACTTACACATATATTTATTGTATAAAATAAAAGTTCTATAACTACTTTATTATTAGAATAAAAATGACTTTTTTATCAACTAGATTATTCATTTACTAGAACTTAGGAATACTTTATTGAATACTGAAATATATTTAAATGATTGATAACTTTCATAAGATATTTTTCTTTATACAAAAGTAAAGAATGTAATATCTTATGTTATGAGCATTGTATCTCTTAGTAAAATCCATAATTATCTATTAATCTCACCTCGAAATCTTAATTATGCGTGCAAAATGTAATTGTGGTGCAATGTTCCATGTCAGGGAATTTGTGTCATGCACTTAGATCAAGATTCAGAAACTAAATAATAGTTTCATCACCGTCCAAAATCTGCTCCAGGCAACAAATAATGAACTATTATATTGTTAAATTCTGTCCCCAAATCTAAGAATATTATATTAATTTATTTCATTTCAACATATAATTGTATCAGTAAAAAGGAGAAAAAAAAAACTTACACTAACAATTAAAGAAAATAAAAGATTGAAATTAATTTATAAATAAACTAAATTTATTTATATAAAAACTAATTAAAAAATATGTAATTTTCAAAATTTTAATTTTACTTTGTATAAATATCTGTTTTGATCTTTTTTCTAGTGTTATTTATAACTCTAGTGACTAAAGTAAGAAGATTTTATGCAATTAATATCCAGTATCATGTACATGTACAGAGGTATAGATTTAATAATAAAATTTCATTGATTTGATTGATACTTAGTATACATTTTGGATTTGAATAATGTGAAAAGAAAAGATATATAATTACCAAAACTTTATTAAAAGTATCTAACATATTTATATTTATAAGTGAATTTCATTAACAAAGTGATAGCGATTTTGAACAAATCTAAATAATCCAGAAATTTAAAAATTGAGATGATCATACATAAATACATCTAGTATTTTGAACTAATAAAGGTTAAATTTAGGTTAAATCATTTTAGAAGTCTGATTTTTGTAGCGAAATTTCAAGTAGATTTCCCAATTTTCATTTAACTCAATTAAGTCCCTATTTTTTAAAATTCGTTGCGATCAGTTCCTTTTTGTATAGTAATAATGTTAATTATGTGTCACATGTCAGCACGTGGTTTTTTTTGACTTTTTTTATTATTTTATAATTTTTTTTTATAATTTTTTTTATAATTTTTTTAAAAATAAAATAAAATTTCCACGTGTCAATCTGACATTGTGCCACATGACAGAGACAATGTGATGTGGCAATGCCACGTGTCACTGTTGGATGTGAAAAGTCTCAATGTAGTCCTTGTATTTGTTATTTTGTCTCAATTTGATCCCAAATTTTTTAAAATTGAATCAATTTCATCCCTATATCAAATTTAATTTTGGTATAAATTTTACAATGATATTTTTATTATAGTTGATATTTTTAACAAAATTGAGTTTATTTAAATGTATATTTTGCACTGATATTTATTTAATTTTTTTAAAATATTTATATATATAATTTATAGATAAATGTTAGAGTTGCTATAAAAATAAAAACTTTATAAATTCAAATATAAAATTTTAAATTTAAATTCTAACCTTTGTCTAATAAATTATTAATATATAAATATTTGAAACAATATTTAAATAAAGTTCAATGCAAAATATATATTTAAATAAACTTAATTTTGTTAAAAATATCAATTATAATAAAAATACCATTGTAAAATTTATATAGAAATTAAATTTGACATAGGGATGAAATTAATTTAGTTTTAAAAAAATTGAGACCAAATTAAGACAAAATAACAAATACAGGGACTACATCAAGACTTTTCACCTTCAATAGTGACACGTGACACTGTCATTGTCATTGCCATTGCCACTGCCACATCACATTGTCTCTACCACGCACAATGTCAGATTGACACGTGGCAATTTTATTTTTTATTTTTTAAATTATAAAAAAAATTAAAAATTAAAAAAAAGTAAAAAAAAACAAAAAAAAAACCACGTGACAAATAATTAACACTGTACAACTAACGGGAAGAAACTGATTGCAACAAATTTTCAAAAAGAAAGATTCAATTGAGTCACATGAAAATAGAGGGATCTAATTGAGATTTCGTTACAAAAATAAGAATCTCTAAAAATAATTTAACCTTAAATTTATGGTGATGGATGTATTTATCATTAATAGTTTGAGTCAACTATAACATATATTTATCAATTCTTATTCTGGAGGCAATTTATATATATATATATATATATATATATATATATATATATAAAATATTAAAATAAAATTATAATTTGTTTTTATTTTAAATTTTATACATTTTAATTTTAAAATTTAAAAAGAAAATTAATATTTTTTAATTCAATAACATTAATTTTTTCACGTATTAAATAATATTCATGTAAATATTTAAGTTTAAAGATGTACAAAAATTTGAAAAAAAAAGAATTTTAATTTTAGTTTAGAATTAAAAATGTATTTAAAAAAATAAACTTTTATTAATAAATCACATGTGAATCATTATTTAAACATTAGTTGTGGCGTTTTGGTCTATGTAGGATATTGGTATCATTATTCTTTTTGTCTTTATTACCACGTTCATAGTCCACTGTCACATGCTAACAATGTATTTATTAATACGTTAATTTAAAAATAAAATAGTAACAAATGATTAGTCAGATTTTCTTTTCATCTACTGAACAATTAATTTTATATCCATATGATCTAAAAAAATGGTTATATTAAAGTTGATGGATTGTTGATTATATTAATATTTATACAGTGATATTCATATCTTGGAACCAATCAAAGATCCATTTTTATATAAAAAAAATTGCAATTTTAAGTCATTAATAATCATGAATAATCCTTTCATTTTAACCGGTTTATCCTATTTTTCAATTCACATAAATAACCGTAAAACCTTAGAAAATTATATTTTAACAGTAATAATTTAAAAATAATGAGATTCAATTATTTAAATATTTAAAGATTTTAGTATAAATAAAATTGTCATAAAAGAGTTTCATTATTTTAAATTACATTATTTTTCTAAAATCATTTTCTTAGAGCTATGATATTTTTCTAAGAGTGTTGTTTTTGGTCGTCTGATCGAAGAATCGAGATAGTAGGGTTGATTTTCAGCGAGTTCTTCAAATTGGACCGATTAGTTTCTCCTCTTGGGTAAGTTAATTTTTCGCTCTTTTTTTTTGTCTATTTTTATTTTTGCACATGAGCTCTCTTTCGCTTGTGTGCGTCGTTTTATTCATCAATATTAGTCTTTATTGATAAGTGATCATAATAGTATGTTCTGATCATTATTGTGATGTTTCTATGAGGAGATAGAGCATCCTCTGAAGTTAGAGTTGTTTGACATTCATAGAGTTGTTTAAGCAGTATACCAGGTAAGGGAAGCTAATTGCATTATTTTTAAGTTGCAAACATGTTAGAATTGTAAATTGTATTGTTGTACTGTGATTGATTGTTTTATCTAAAATTTTAAATGATTTGTTATATGTGAAAGATATGAAATCTAAGTGTTTAAATTATGTTCGTATAGAAATATTGATGTTTAGTATTGCAATTGAGGTGAATTGGTACTGATGTTTGTACTATACTTGATTTTGATATGTGATTGACATCTACAAAGGTTCTTGGGTTGTCTGGATCAGCTTGAGTATGCATAATTATACAGAAATCAGATTCTACATAATTATGCAGACTTGCTGGACGAGCATTATTCGTTGGGCAAATGGGTTGATTTGCAGAACTACACAGAATACTAAGCTGCAAATTTATGCAGATTCGCAAACTCGTTGGGCGAATTTTCAAGTCTAGAACTTCCAGACCTGGGGCAGTAGCTGGACGAGTGTTACTCGGTAGACGAATATGGGTCAGTAGTTGGGCAAGTATTACTCGCTAGGCGAGCAGGTTAGAACCTGAATTATTCCTTATGTGGTCAATTGAATATGATTTGAATTGTTGTGGATGTTATTTAAATTATTGATTGATTAATGAGTATATAAGCATACTTATTCGAGGAGAATTACTGGTTGTAATTATAATGTAAGCATTGATGTGGGAGTTCAGTTGGAAAGTTATCATGTCGCTCTAATGACCATCAATTTCTCAAATAGAGAAAATGGTCGGGAGAGGAGCAGTAGGTCCTAACTTAGGGTTTTGTTGACAAAAGGAAAAAGATGAACATCTTCTTCCAATAAGGAGTTTTGATGATGATGATGACTTATGAAGAAGTATGGAAGACTTGATGATGATGCATGAAAAAATGTTGAAGACTTAAAAGAATGCTTTGATTCAAGAGATGCATTGAAGACTTAAGGGTTTAGTTGTTTAAGTCTTGTAATTTGTGTTTGTTATTTAAAATAGTTAAATTAGCATGTCAAGAGTCAAAAGGCAAAACCCAAGTAGTAGAGCACTAAGAGATTTTTTTTTTATCTGCAAAACTTACTGGAATAATCGATTATTCTTAGTGATAATCGATTATCTTAGTTAAAACTGATTTTTGAGAAAAGCCTCTGGAATAATCGATTATCACTGCTGATAATCGATTATCACCTGCTAATAATAGATTATCCTGACTGATAATAGATTATCACAGCAAGAAAAATATTTTTAGAAAAGTTTTTGTGATAATCGATTATCACTTATGATAATCGATTATCTATGGCAGTTATGACTTAACTTTTCATATTCTTAACCTAATTCCTAAATAGGCTTCTATAAATAGAGTGGTAGGCTTTCATTATAAAAATACAGAAGTTAGAGAAGTCTGAGTACTTGAGAACTCTCTGTGGGAAGGCTTTGAAAAACCTAGTGTGGGTAGAGCGATAACTTTCATCAAGTGGGATCTTGAGTGATTGAGTGCTGCTGTTGTTGCTAGGAGAAGCCGATCATCCTTTGTGGGATTCAAAGGAGGTGTTCATTCCTTGTGTGATTCAAGGAAGGTGTTTTCATCCCTTGTGGATTTCAAGGGAGGTGTCTTCATCTCTTGTGTGATTCAAGAGAGGTGTTTTCTAAACCCTAATCTTTCTTATCATTGATTATAAGTTTGGTTTATTTTAGTGATTGAGTTAATATCGTTTTTTAGAGATTAACAACTGGACATAGGATCTTTTGATATGAACCAGTATAAATACTCTGTGCAATTTTCTCTTCTCTACTCTCTTTATTTTATTGTGTTTATTAAAATAAAGGAGATAATTTTAATTGATATTTGATTTTAAAAGGGAAAATTTTAAAAGCACAATTTTTATTAAGAACTCAATTAACCCCCTTTTAGTTTTTGTCCAAACGCTTAAACATTCTGCTGCGCGATACCAACAATTGGATGAATTATTATGATGATGGGAAAATATAAAATAAATTGTGATGATGGGAAAAAAGAAGAATCAAGATAAATTGCGATGATGGGAAAAATAGGAATAATAGTTTATTTGATTTGATATAGACGAAAAGCTTTGGTATTCCATGAGAGCTTCTTCTCCCATTTGTTTTCGTACTGATTTAACAATGGCATAATTCTACTTTTACAATTGCAACTTATATTTTATATAACATCTCATTTATGACTTACCTTTTTCATTGTGGATTTATTAGTGGAGTTTATTTATTTTTTTCTATTATAGCATTATTATTTTTTTTCACCTGTATGAGAGAAAAAGTTAGAAATGATAATAGAAATTCTATTAAAAATACACAAATGGTTTCCTTATTTTTATTAACTAACAGTGCTATTAAAGTAATTGAACTGTGGTATCAAATTCAACACATTTTAAGTATGCAAATTATCAGTCAAAGATAAATAAAAGAGTCAATTCATATTTTAAATTTATTACTTAATGGAAAAAAAATTCAAGTGTCAAAAGTTTCTGATACATATAGTTAATATGTATTTAAGTGTTTTCAACAATTATTTAATATGCTATTAACTTTACAACAAATAATTAATTTAAGTGTTTTCATGATAATTTGTTCAATTCTTATAATTTATTAATATTATTATCACTATAATAATAACAATACCATTAAATATTATTTATAAGACATTATGTTTTTTTATATAAATTTAAATAATAAAGAATCTTAATGTGTCATAAACATAAGATATAGTTCTATAATATGAAAACACAAGCGTTTACTTTTTATAGTAAAAATATTATAATTATAAAAATAAATAAAAGAATTTCTACAATTTATTTATAGAGAATTTTTTTAGATGATTCTTATTTATTTAATTTTAAAAAATGGTTAAATTTTAAAAAAATAGTTAAATTCAAATAAAAAAGTAATTTATAGAATAAAATTGAAAAAAATGGGATATAATAAAGATGAATCATCTCCGTATAATAATATAGATTATTGTTATTATTATAATTATAAAATTAAATATAAATATTTTTTATAGTTTTTTTGTAAATAACTTTTATTTATTTTGTAGATAATTTTATGATTACAAAATAGTAAAATTAATAAATAATTAATTTGTTTTAAAAAAACTTTTATTTAAAGAATATAATCTAACTATTATATATATATATATATATATA
>Ga0214544_1005426_pt1 | contig 24700 bp, 11 predicted proteins | sample CNSS3metaG_FD_160074 | JGI IMG/M metagenome (GOLD analysis project Ga0214544, IMG submission 160074) | Root nodule microbial communities from cowpea collected in UCLA plant growth center, Los Angeles, California, USA - CNSS3 | ecosystem: Host-associated > Plants > Roots > Nodule | place: USA... | reverse complement strand
TTCTTGCGATGATCATCGACTTGGTTGATGGGAGCAGATGGGCGAAGTTCTCGTGGTCAACAAGGGAATGGTGATTCCACCGCTTAGCCGTCTGGGCTGGATCTTACACTTCTCTTCTTGATGTCTTTTTTAGGGCTATGGCCCCTGTATTCGTTGTCCTTGGATTGTAAACTCTTAATTAAACTGTTATCATGTTTTTGTTGGCATCGTGGTGTGCCTGGTCTTGTAGGGGTGATGTTGGGAACCCCAGGACTGCGTGATTTTACTATCTTATGTGTGACGTTTCCTTTAATTGTGTTTCTAAATTAAATGGAACGTTACAAGCTTTCCAAAACTATATAATATCTTTCAAAACAATATTTTATAATTTTTTTAAATGGTTTGATACTTCAATTCTTTAACTATAATATTTTATTCTATCTCGGATATCTCCTTATTATTATTTTCTTAAAATTTGACTTTTGGGGAAATATAAACTATTTGGTGGAAGGTCTTACAAGTTTTAACACTTAGGAAAATTAAATTCAAAAATATGTTAAAATTTTAACACTTTTTAAAACTTTTTCTCAAAAATGATATTTCAAAAAATAAAATAAAAGGTTCATTAGTATAAGGACTGGGAATAACACTTTCCATTAATTTTTTATTTTCACAAGTTGAGCCTGAGATAAATATTGTGGCCCAATATATAAGGAGAACAATTACTTCGTAGATTTATTTTTGCACCTCAGTTATTTTTTTTTCTTCCATGAAATTTATTAAAAGTTAAAAATGTCCTTAGAACACATTTAATGCATGCATTATAAGAGTTCTAATATATTTTTGATGAGTTTTACCAGTGTTACCACATATTTATGATCTGACATTTACTCTTTTCTTCGATAGTTTCATAAAATTTTATTTAATGACATATTATTTACAATTTAACTTAAAATATTTAATCTTAATTTTATTTTATTAATATTTATTGTGAATGCTTTTTTCTAATTTATTGTTTTTAATGTATAAGCTTTTTTAATTATATAATTTGTAAATATATTACAGATTAAAAAAAGTCAAAATGTATTACTAAATTAAATATATATATATATATATATATATATATATATTATTTACATAATCTAAAATATATTTTTAATTTGTAAATATATTTTAAATTATATAATTAAAAGTAAATTTAGAACTTATAAACAATTGAAATTATGAATTTTGAGAGTGGGAGAGCGCATGCATGGTTTCAGAGTGACCATGATCCCATGTTTGAATAGAACCGATCCAAAACAGTCTCGATTTTCTCAAACAGTGACAATACTTCCTTAATTCTTTCTTGTCTCTGAGAAAAACCTGATTCAAATGGACAAAGTGAATCGCATCTGGTCCAGGCCGAGGAAAAGAAACACAACATTAATTTTAACTCTTTGTCCTTAAAACCCGAAACACGAGAATAATACCCACTTGTGAAGAGACAGAATGCGGGTCATATCGTCACTGTCATTGGGCATGAGACGAGGTCGGAGAACTCGGACAAAAGCTAAAGGACATAAGAGAACACAGTAATGATAAAAAAAAAATGGTCATTGAGATTCTAAGAGTGATTGATAAAAAGATGTATCCAACTAGGTAAATTCAGAATTTATAATTAAATTTCTGGGTTCAATATTTTAAAAGTAATGTACACTTTTTTTTTTAATTTATAATATAAAATATATTATTTTATTTTTTAAATTGTACAATTTGGAACTTACTTATTCTAATTATGGATAATGCAGTTTAAAAGATTATATTTAATCTTTCAAAATATATAATCCAAGATATTAAAACTTAATTTATTATTTTAAATTTTACAAAAAATTAAAATAGTTATTTTAAAATGAATGAAGCTCACATGAAGCTCACTATCATACCAAATGTTTCTAATGTCCTAAATTATTTGGACTTAAAAAGTTTATCAATAAGTCCATCTAATCATTGTTTGGAAGCATAACAAGAAGATCAAAATTTAAATAATATACTTCCATTAAGTTCTAAAGCTTGTTACAGAATCAACTATCTTAAACCTAAATCTTGTTCTATCTCTAGTTGAGAATGATGTAAAAGAATTTAGGCTTTGGAAATCTAAACTATTGCTGAATAATCATTAATCTGATCAATAAAATTTTAGCTAAACCTAATGGGTTGTTTTTCCATGGAGTTTCAACCATTCACTGTATTTTTTTTTTTCTAAATACTTATTAGTCCAGCATGTAATAAGAGTGAGAAATTCAGTAAAACATTGATTTTGGTTAATAGTGAATCATGTAACTCTACTACTGAGAAATTCAATAAAAAACTTACCCCACATCATATGTATGAAAAAAATTTACACCATGTTTAAGCCATAAACTTTTACAAATTTACATTACCATCTAATCATAACAATGAATAGGTAATCTAATAAAACAGAAAATTTTCATTGGAAATTTATGCGAAAAAATCCGCTACATCTAAAAGGAGAGACACATTTGTTACAGCAAGGTTATCAACTACTGTCTTAATCCCTTTGTAAACAAAGTACAGAGTGTAAGGATATTCTGATAAAATTAAGTAACTCCCTTTGGATTTTAGTATTCATATTTTAGCAACTTGAGAGAAGCTTATGATTCTGTTATGTCTGCCTTTACACTTTTCATCATGATTATGTCGGATAACGCAACAACTGACTCTTGTTGTAGCAGTTAGGACAAGGTGACAGTGGTTGCATGTTTTGGCTCCTGAAAGAGTGGACAAAAACCAACTATCTTCCAAAATTCTGATACCAATGTAACCTCAGGATCTTACTTATCTCATTGAATCAATAAAAAACATGCAGAATCGTTCCAATTAGAAAGACTTTCTTCTGATATATGCATCTTCAATGTCTTCTTTCCCATGACAGTTTTGTTGAGGGGACATTTTCTTCGACAAAAAACTGTTGCACCTTTCACTGGTAGCCATGGTGTAATCACCCCTCTATGCTTCAGATGCATATTCAGGATTGCATGCAGATTCCTCTGCATATTTCTCTGCTAAGATCCTTTCTGTTTAAAGCCAACAAACAAAGTGACATGCTACATTTCCATCACTTTTCTTAAGGTTTATATATTCTGGTGATATTCATTATTTAATGTGTTCATCTTTTTATTCCATGACAAATGTGTTGGGTGGTTATAATTCAGTTAATTTATAGTTAACCAATGATTGTACTGGTTTGTTATTGTTAGAATATGTGTGCATGCATGGTTTTGGACACTTAATTAGAATACATAATAAAATATTCTTCTTCACCACTTCAGAAAAAGTAAGTATTTCAGCAGACAACAATGATATTTTAACACTTTTTTTAACTCAATAGAATGAGAAAAGCAAATGATATATTCCTTCACAAGCTTTTATATTACTTGTACATTGTTGAAAACTACAGAGTTATATGAGTTTACTACTTATTTAATGAATCAATCTTACAGTATCTTTCAATACACTTTCACCAAAAGAGAATGTGTTACATGTTTTAGAGGAAATGTTATTAAGACTCTTCTTTACAAGATTATTTTGTAAGAAAATAAAAGAAGATAACCAGTTAGAATGCATTTTTCTAGAGATCATCTTGAAGAACAGTAGCATAAGAAATAAGAATGATATAGAGAAAATGTGTTGGTAACATTAATGCATGGTTAAAGTTATTATTTTAAACCTTGTGAACTACATGCATGGTATAACATATGATTTTATTATAATTTATACCGTAACTGAATTCTGGCTCATCATCCTAGAATTTATCCCACAGATATAACAACAAAAGTCCATGAAAAGCACAGAAGACAAAAAAACTTTGTATCAGCCTGAAAAGCTAAGGAATCTCCACAGTCCAAGGACCACAATTAGCTGTCTATTTTTAACTTAGAATCAAAATATTGTGCCATTTGTTTGATTTCAAATATTGAGGTGCACACCCTTTATGTTTCAGTCTGTACAAATTAAAGCACCTGATACAGTGTGATACCGCATTTTTTCACCTTGCCTAGGTCAACCAATGCACTCTACACAATACTATATGCTTAATTATGTTGGTCATAAAATCAATATTTGAAGATAAATATTCAAATTATCTGGTGACTGTTTGTCCAATGAGGTATAGGTTTCAGCTTTTGAAAATTCTCATACTCTTGATCAACTTGATTGTACTACTAATTAACATTTTTACATATGATTTCCCTTTTTTTACCTTTGACATGAAATCGATTCAAAGATGCGATAATCAAATATAATGATATTTTAATCCACTTTTAACTCACTATTTTTATCACCCTTAAATATTTACATCACATTACTTAAACAAATCAAAATAAATAATTGAAGAATGATTAAAGTGGTGGGTTAAAAATGAATAAAAAAAAAGTGAATTAAAATATCATTATCTTAATCAAATAGAGTAGTTCTGAGTGGAATATGCATTTTAAGGTGTGCCATAATAATATATGCATTAAATATGGTGAGTGAAGTTACAATACATTAGTTGAGTCACTTTTGTACCTATAAATACTCTTGCAATGTGTGAGGCTTAATCCAAATCAATGGATAAAATTTGAAGTGGGTTTACTTTTGTATTTTTCCTGCTCCACCAAATCTCCTTTGTTTATATGAGATTATTCTTGTGTCTGGGGACTAAAGTTTCTCTTTGGATAAGCCTTTGAAAGTTAAAAAGATTGATCATTAAAGTAAATAAAACGGGGTTTAATTTATTGACTAGATATCAGATATCAAGTAAGAAGAACAAAATAATAAACTTTATATACTAATGCGCAGAAGGGTAAAATATTATCATTTTGTATACTCCAGAGGTGAATTTTGAAGAGTGATATGTGGCACAGTATAGTTTCTTTCTTCTGATTCAATATAATTGTGAATTTAGCAGACACGTGTCTGTATGTCTCTGCAACTGATCCTTCTCTGTAGCATATATAAAATGTCAAAGTTGTTAAGGTCTAGTTGGAGGTTTTGAGAAGAGTGCAAGGTGCCTTGAAGTTGAGCCCTTTTGATGGATTGTGGTGCCATTAGATTCATATCTTTTCCTGCACCTTATTTAATGGACATGATAATGTGGGATTTTAATAAAGAGACTTTACACTATCAGATGCGTGGAGGGAATGAAAAGTCAGGTGATGCTTCATTTGATATTTTCTGTTTGCTTCAAGAGTATGTTCTGTTTTCACTTCTCTTCTTTTATTGAGGTTATCATTTGTTTTTTCTACCAGTTAGATTTTGCAGTTCTCAGCATTGCACAAGACATGGTTGATATGATTTAACATAATCACGATGGTAAAGTAGGAAACTAGCTACCTTAGAGATGAGAAAGCAAAGAAATAATTCAAAGCCTTTGCAAAGAGAACCACGTTTCCACGTTTCAATAATAACATCACTAAGCAACCCAATATATGTCTAATTATTAGTTTAGAAAGCAATGTTATAGGTACAACCCTTCATATAAATTGTGCAACAACATCTTTCCTTTATATTATGTTGCAGGTGCGTCAACCGTCTTGTGGCAGAAGTCAGGTGGATCGAATCGCTATTGAATCAAATGTTTAAGCTCATTCTTAAATAGAAAGAATTACGTTCTAACTAAGTGCTATAACTTTTAGTGGAATGATAAATGTTCGATCTAACATATTATGTGTCATAACGATAACGATAGAGAGATATAAATAAAGAAACATGTGTTTTATATGTACTTGTGTATATGTTTTATAGAATATCTAGTGAGTGTGGCATGAATTAATGATAATCATGCAATCTTAAGTGGATAATTGAAACTGTTTGACTTAAACTTTTGTTATATGTTAAGATTAGTTCCTTTTGAGCTATCACCTGGTATACTTTTTATACACATATTATCACATATGATAGAATGAGAAGAGATAATTTTGACCAATACCATTCTTAAGCATGATAAAATTAACTGTTTTCTGTTCTTGCGACCTCGTATGATTTGGTATGTCTCCTATGTAATAGACATAGTTGTAAGTGATAAACAACAAAGAAGAAAGGAAGAAGTGACTCATCATTCATCAAATGACATATTCCATACTCCAGTTTGTTAGTACAGAACATTCTTGCTGCTTTCACAAAACATGGACATGTACATCCACACTGTGAAAAGCTGTTATTTCAGATAACACGAGGAAAGCTTTATCTTTTGATCCAAAGGGGACACAAGTCAGAAAGCATATGATGTGTAGAAAGTGCAAGAACACAGAAAAACACTCATAAGAGAGAAAAAAAAAATAGAGGCAGCAAGTGCTGAACCCTCTTTTCTGTCTCTCTCATGTGTGTTTTGACTCTTCCTATGAAATAAAAAGTGCAAAAACAACACACGAAAAGAAATAGTAAGAGAACTAGATAAGCCATTTTCCTTGTTCTCTTGTTGTGTCCAAAGGGTCTTTTTTCTTCGTTGTCTCTCATTATCATTGAGCAAAAGAAAGGGATGCAACTATGTGAAAGAACTGTAACTGCTCCAATAACTCCTTGCCATGGCGTGCTGCTCTACGTTCCACTCTGAGAAACAGTTCCTCACTAAGCTTGTCACCAATGTGAGCTTCAACAAGAACACCAGACACACTCCTGCAGGTGTTGGCAAGGGCCTTTCCTACTTCTCTAGCATCACCTGGCTGGTTCACCACAAGAGGGCTTCCTCCTTTGAACACCTCAAGTTTGTTTATGGCAAATGAACCATCAGATTCAACCACCTCCTTCACATCTTGCAGGCTTGGTGCATAAACTGGAATGTTGAAGCTGTCTCTTTTCTCACTGCTAATTAATCCCTGTGATTAACAAATATGATTTAGTCCATGTTCCATACACACATGTCACATCTCAATATACATGAAAGGATATATCATATTCTTTATTTGGTTGAAAAGGGTTTTGAAAACAGAACAAATAAGTGTTTGATACAAAGTACAGCATTTAATGTAAGTTTTTCATTTGATACTTTTTTACTTTAAATCCCTCACATACACTCTACAAGCAATGGTTAGTATTTACAATGAAGTGGCTGCTTTTCAAGGTACAGATACAAATCATTAGGTGAAAATAGATGAGAGGAATGGAAACATATCCTAGTTGTCTTGCTTTAAGCTACGATGATGATTTTGTGTGTTCTAAACATCCAAAACCTAATTTGTTGGCTAATATTATGATAGGCAGCAGCTAATTATTAATAGTGCCGACATGATGATGAATGCAAGGATGGGTAAGGGTAGCTTGATGAAGTTGGGGTGGCCATCAAACGGTTGAGATAAACTTGTTTGAATGATGAGAAGTGAAGTGAAAAATTGACAATAATAAGCTATTACATTATTGTGACGCCTACAACAATTGATTGTTTATGTTTTTTACTTTATCCCTTTTCATCTCCTCTAATGTGTCTTAAAGTCCTTTTTGGTCTGCCAATGACAGATGTGTAAGACTATGTGGTTCTGATGTGCATTCTTCACTGTTTTGACACACAACGCACGCATAAAAATGTTGTTAATATGATATAATATGATATAATTACCTCTTGGACAAGATCATCCCAAGCATCCTGAAAGTGGGTCCCAAATAGGAGTCCTGCCCCACCTTGGTCTGTGGGGTCCACAGAAGTTCTGCCTAAGCAAACCAAGAACATGGACCCCCCTCTCTTCAATTCCACAGACCTTGAACTCAAGAACCCAGCCAAGTCTGAACGAAATTGTTTTCTGTAAGCTTTTGCTGTGATCTCACTAGCACCATGGATGAACACCCTCCCCTTGTTGTATGCACTTGACCTCTTCTCCATCACACATTCTGGTACCTATGTTCCATAAGTAAAAGGTTGTTTAGTCATTCATTCATGTTGGATCAATCATGTTCAAATACCATCTGACACTGTGTTTGGAAATGCATGGAGTTGAATAAAAAAGTGTGAGCTTAATTCATTAATATTCATTCCATGCATCGAAAAATAGTCCAAATACGTCATTATGTTCCTGAAATATGATAATAAGTCCTTAAAGAGCATGCTTCTGTTGCACCAACTTTGGACCATAAGTTAGGACTTGGCCTTCCAATTAATGCATTACAAATGTAACGGTTTTGTTACGTTGTCCTCGGGAACTGGCAAATATTTTTGTTTTGTTTTTATTTTTGTCGCAGAAATTACTGCATAGACTACTATTAATGGGTTAGTGGTAAAAGTTTTCAAGAGTTTTATGATACCTTTAAGTTTGAATTCTATAATCAAAAGCTTAGCAAAAAGAAAGAAAGAAAAGCAGGAGCATGATCTGAAAAATAATACTATTAATTTGTGTGATTTAACTGGTTCAGGTGGAATAACGAGTTCAGCAAACAAAATGATTAGTTTAATGAAAGATATTAGGATTAGAAATGAAATCATTTATATGCTACCTTTTTCTTTAAAACAAACATAACAAAAACAAAACAGGAGTCTGACATGATTACTTTTCCCTGCAATGAACTTTCAAATGAAAATATCAAGAGAAGAAAGAAACAAAAAATAGAGAGAGAAGGAAAAGTGATACACTAACACTACACTACCAATTAACAAAAAGTTTTAATCCCTCAATTCTTTCATATAATTACCTGAGATAACCAATGCAAGGAAAAGGCTGAGTGGAAAACATCAATGAACCTTGCCGGAAAAAGTCTCCGGTAGAAGGAGCCAGGGACGCCGGCGGCGAAGTAGGCACGGTGGTTGGTGGCGGCAAGGCACTCCTCCATGCTAACTCCATAGTTGGCTAAGGGAGGAAGGAGCTGGAAGAGGGTGTTGAAGTCATTCCCAGGAAGGTCTGAGAAGAAAGCAGAAAACTCAGGAGGTTCTGATCCTAAAGCCTCATAGCGTTTGATGATGTGCTTTATGATCACATCCACCACATTGATGGTGTTGCTGCCACATGAACACCCCAAATCCACCACCACAAAAGGGATATTAGGGTCTTGAAGTTGAACTCCATCTAGGGCTTCTTTCAGAAGGTGATGCATGGACTTGGCATGGATGGCCTGCATAGAAACCACACACACACACCAAATGTTAAACAACAACTTCTAATGATTTTATATCAAACTCTACATACAAAAATAGAATAAAAGTTAACAACATATTTAAAAAGTTTCATCTTTTATGAAACTTTAATGGTGATTATAACTATTCACGTATAATTCTATAGTCAATATTTAATACTTCTGTTAAACAGTACTCAGTTTGGAACATTTCTTAAAATGGAAGAAAATGGAGAGAAGAGAGAGAGTACCTGAGCTTGGGAATTGTTGGCATAGCTTCCTTCACCTTTGCCTCCTTTCATGCTAAGCAATCTCTCAAGCTCCATGTTGGAAACAACAACATTGTCTGGCATGGCGGCAAGTGAAGAAAAGATGAAGAAAAACAAGGAAGAGAGTGAAGGATATATAGTGTGAGTGTGTGTAAATGGTGGTGGGCGATTGTGTCTGTGTGATAGGTAAAATGAGAGACAAGAGAGTTAATATATATAGACAAAGGAAGAGGAGACTGTTATCAATTATATTGTTATATGTCTGCTAATTCTCTATATTCTATCATCTATAGCCTCCTTTTTACTGCTACATAGATTACAACAAACAAGAAGTTATAAGTACTAGAAGATGCAACAATTATTATGCACTATACTTCACAGGGAAAAAATAGGAAAAAAGTTTTTTTTTTTTTAGATTTTGACGACTATTTAACAATTATTATAAAGAAAAAATAATCTTAACAAAAATTAATTTTTATATTTATAAAAAATAGATAATAAATAATAATATAGGATAGTGTCTGATAGTAAAAAAAAAAGTGTAATGTAAAAATATCGGTGTCCAAAACAATAATAATAATTTATAATATTAATAAAAAATTCCTTTTTTATTTTTATCACTGTAATTCTTTTAAGTGGCTGTTTATTTAATCTCAACCAATTTGCAAATTAAAATAATTATTTTATTATTCTATTCCTTATGTAATTATTTATTTAAATTTAATCATTTTTTAAAACTGAAATAGTTAATTATAATAGAAAAATATATATACACAGCATATGCTTTTACTACTAGTAATAATAAAAAATAAATAAAACACAGAAAGCGATGAAAGCATAACTATGGGCCTCATATGCAAAATAAGGAAGCCCAAGATTGACGCCGGATTTTGATTTTATGCTCACCCAGCAACTTACTGCAAATGAATAAATTAATAAATGACTAATTCATGGTTAAATTTTGTTTTTAGTTATGTGAAACGAGTGGTTTTTTTATTCTTTAGAATATAAATTAATTTTTATTGTCGCGTTATATTTGTTAATTGTTTGTTTACTTGTTTTATGAAGGTTTTAAACTACATCTAGTGTTTATGTTATCGTGTTAATATATATAGAACACTTTTAAAATTTTGAATGTCATTTATCTATGTTATAATGAATGATAAGAATAACTGCAGAATTTATAAATGTTAAAATATTTTACAGATTGTAAATTGAAACTCGGTTGAAAAAGTAATTTTAAGAGGATAACAAAATAATTTTATACAAAAACTAAAATTAAAGTTAGCATGTTTTATATAATAAATAAAATATTTTTTCTAGATATATTCTTTTTCAAATATTAAAGAAAAAGTACTTTAAAAATCTAAGTAAACTTAATGAATATCGAATAAGTCAAACCATTGATAAAAATAATGAAATTTTATAAAATTAAAAAAGTGTTCTTCAAATGAAAATAATATTAAATTTTTATAAATTATCTAATGAACTAAAGGTTTATATGATTGAGGAGTTAAAATTGAGAATTATATACTTTCACATTACTAAAACTAAAAAACAGATAATTTTAAAGTGTAATTTATTAAAAGTGTACTCAAGAAATGATTTGGTCAAATGAAATTGAATTTTATATTTCTTGAAATACAATTTGTCATTGATTTAAATAAAAAGAATGTTATAACAAAGATTGTGATGAAAGAAAAATTTCTTTAGAAAAATCAACTTGGTGAATATTAAATTGAACAACCAAGAGAGAGAATAAAAAACTATATATTAAAAGAGAGTTCTTATAATAAAAGAAACCAAGAATAAAAAAATAGTAAAAGTAAATTTTATAGGTATATATAAAACTTCAAATATTTGAATTATATATATATATATATATATATATATATATATATATATATATATAGAGAGAGATAAAGGAGAAAACAATGATGTGATTGGATGAAACAAAAATAGGGATAGTGACCTAGAGTGGAGTTCAATTCAAAAATTCGACATCTTTATTACACCTATCTTTGTAGACTTCAGATGAATTAACAACTCAACTATATAATTCTTTCTCCAATTAAATGTTTTTTTACCTTCTCACCATTTAATAATTTAATGTCTATTGTTTGACAATGTTTTTGTAGAAAAGTAAATTCAAAATTTTCTAAAAGTATATATTTTGTTTGAGTTGAGATTTAATTTTTCTGTGATTGAATATAAATTTAGGGTTAAAGAAATTTTTAGTTTCCAATCAGAGGACACTTGATGTGTATCCTTTTTAATTGAGAAAAATTAAGAGTGTCTATTTTTTTTTTTTAATTTTACTATTCAATGCATATTTCATTATACATATATACATATTAGAATATTTACAAATAATTACTATTTATAATTAAAAATACTATAATGTTTGATTTGTATAATTTGATTTAGTAAAAGGGATAAATCAATTTATGACTTGTTTAAATTATTCGTAACTGGTTAATACAAGAGATAAAATATTTTCTAATTCACATCCTTCATCTTCCTCAAATTAATGTAGTTGGTGAAAGAATATTAATTTGCTAACAAGAATTTGATGGCCTGTGTGAGAAATAATTTTGGCAAGAATATTTGGAATCTGAAACTAATTTTTTTAAATAAAACTTTTATATTCTAAAATGGAAGAGTTACTCAAAATTTATAAATGTAGAAATAACCTTTAAATGCATAATTAATAGCAAGTATTATAATGTTATAATTTTCTAATAAAGTAAAAGAATTTTGAAAAGGTCTTAAATTTATCAAAGGTAATAATGAGTAGGTCCAAAATAAATGATCTTGTTTTTGTGTATATAATAAGTAGTGTGCTGGGTCCAAATGGTCTAAATCAACATATATTAAGAAATTATTATCATTATGAATAACATTAGCATTGGCTTGCTTTTCATCTCCCCGAAAACCCAATTTTTAATTTAATTTTTCAATAATTTTTTTTTTCAAATCACTTGATTTTTTAAATCTTAAAATAATTTTTTTTTATTAAAATAAACTAATTTACCTTTATAATTTATATTGTATATCATAAGATTAACTAGATTAAGTGTCATGAGAACATAAAAAACTGTCTAAGAGTACCGGTGGTTTTTAAAAGATGATGCTTGAACATTTTAATATTAAATAATTGGAACTATTTTTTTTATTAAGTAAAGTTAATTTTATAAAATCCACAATTTCTCTTGATTTTCTTCTAAATTTTTCATATGCATTTCCTTTAGACTTCTAACTCTATTCTTCATCATTTTGAAGATAAAAAATCATATAATTGCTCTTAGTGAAGAATTTTAAATATCTATCTGATCAGATTGAAGGACAGAATAAGTTTACTTGTTATCTTTTTTACGGTTATTTTAGCTTTTTGAGTTGCATGTGAGGAGTTATTCAATGCATGCGACTCAATTATGTTCAAAGTGAATCATCGTTGATTTATGATTGTGATGATGTGTTTAGATTCTAATTTGGAGTTTTAATGTTATAATTAGGTCATCCTGTAAGAAATAAAACTCATTGGAGCAATTGTGAGTTAAAGAATTGTTTAACCAAGATAAGAGAAGTTAATCTTAATCTTTGCACAATTGATTCATTTGTTTAAATTGATTGTTTGGTACTTTGGCATTTGATTGTTGAATTGGTTTGTGTCAAATTTGTTATTAGATTGATTTGTATAACTTGACCGATTTTTGATTTGAAAATGAATTGTTGAACTAGTGATTGAGTTGTGAAATTTTGGTTAAATTTGTATAGGGTTATCTTTAGTCTCTAATGAGTCATTTTGATCAAATTGGTATGGCTTATGTTTGTATAGAGAAGGAAAACTCTCATTAGAGCTAAAGTTACCATTTAACACACAAATTTTTGTGTCTAATTTATATAAACTCGTTAAACAAGCTTTAAATATAATATTACAAAAAACTTCAAGACTTTCTACTCGCATATGTTTGTGTATATATATTGATGGGTTTATATATATTTCATATATATGGGTTATGGTTATAATCATGGTCATTGAGAGATTGTGGTCGGCATATATATGATTATATGACATTAGTCTTACACATATAAGGCCTTTGACACCATTTTAACCCCAAAATCTTAAGGCAATAATGTTATGGGTCTTTATTCTTATATAGTGTTTAACTTTGTCTTTTCTATCCAATGTGAGACTTTTTGACTCACACTTGGACTATTCCTAACATCTCCCCTCAAGGGTGAGTCCTTTGTTTTTTTCTTCCCCTCAAGGGTGAGTCCCTTGTTTTTTTCTTTTTTCATATGGTATATTTCCCTTTTAGGTGTATGAGTGACCTTGAGTGACCCCTTTGGTTGTGGTTATGCGGTCAGTCACTTCGAACCATTAGCTCTGATACCATTGTTGGGTTATATATATTTTTCACATATATGGGTTATGATTATAGTCATGGTCATTGAGAGATTGTGGTCGGCATATATATGATTATATGACATTAGTCTTACATATATAAGGCCTTTGACATCATTTTAACCCCAAAACCTTAAGGCAATAGTGTTATGGGTCTTTATTCTTATATAGTGTTTAACTTTGTCTTTTCTATCTAATGTGAGACTTTTTGACTCACTTGGACTATTCCCAACATATATTGATTATATTTAGTTAATATAAAAATATGTGTACCTAGAGCTAGAATTAGGGTTGTTTAATTAACTAGATACATTGATTCACATTTCACACATTAAAAAGTAATTATATATATATATATATATATATATATATATATATATATATATATATATATATATATTGTTGGGGCTTTTCGAAAACCAAAAACTATATATGTTGTACTTTGTTTGTATCATATGGCATTGAATCGCCTATAATATAAATCTGAGCACGTTGTATTAATTATATAATCCGCAAAAATAAGTACAAATCACAGTAAGTGTTTTACATGGATTTTTACATAATACACAACTATATGTTATGCATAGCCTTTTTTCCCCTATATAAAAGAAGCTTAATGATTAATTAATTAAAATTAAAAATCTTATGATAGAGAACTTTATTTTAACGTAGTAGAAATTATTGAGTTATGCTATATAAAGGAATCACTGGGTGTAAGTGTTCATTCTTTCGAAAGTTCTCTTATTTCCCCATTCTATTTGAGTTTGTTTTTTTTTCAAAGAAATAACAAATTGGATTTTCTTTAATATTATATGGCGTCAATACTACTCAAATCTTAATTAAGATTTAATTTCTCTGGGTTCTGTTGTAGAATTTAAAGCTTTTTTATTTCCTCCTATTATTGGGCATATATATTAATCTTGGGAGATAATAAAACTTTCAAATATTATGTAGATAAAGTGATTAATCGTCTTCATAACATAATAATCTTGTTATGTAATACATGCATGGAGTAAAGTAAAACTCAATTGAAGTAATTGAGTTTCATAATTATGTTAATTAGGATTCAATTAGTTGATTGTATATATCTTTTTTCTTTAATTGTAAGAGATCGATGGCATAAAGTTAAACACATTTGATATGATTGAGTTTCTAAATATGTTAATTAGGGTTTCAATTAGTTGATTGTATATATGAAAAATGAAAATATTTTATTACGAAAAGTAACACCCACGCTCACCTTAATATTGTCTCAAAAAGAATTAATTAATTACTAACTATCCACTAATAAATACTTTTGCTTTATATAAAAACTTATAGTAATTAATATTCTATAAATAAGGAAAAATAACTATATAACTTATGTGAGTTAATTTGCAATGAAAGTTATGTCTATTTTTAAATGGAAACGTAAATATTACGAGACTTTTTCTTGACTATGTTTCAGCTTAAATAATAATAATAATAATAATAATAATAATAATAATAATAATAATAAATAAGGTTAAAATACCTTTTTGGTCCCAATTTTCGTCAACTTTTTTCAAATAGATTCCAATTTTCGCGGGGTGCTCAAATAGGTCCTAATTTTGGTCAATTTGATTCAATTAGGTCCTAATTGGGTAATGCCGTTTAAATTGATAACGTTTCACTGTACAGTTGGTTGTTCCTTGCTACGTGTCGAAATATTAATCCTACGTGTCCGTGTTTCTTTACAATGAGGTGGTTTATTAGTGAGTTAAACACATTAAGTTTTTAATTAAATGCAAATAATGAAAATTAAAAAATAAAGTGTTAGGATTTATAAAACCAATTAAATTTGAGTAAAAAAAAACTAGTTACTATAAACAAAATATAAGACCACAATTATGGACCCAACGTCTATGCTACTTTACAACTGAGGAAAAGGTAAATACATATTCATTAGCAATAATGACTCTAAGTTCACTTTAGTGCTCACAAAAAATACATACATTTTTGTGAAAGAAATATGAGTAAATTAAAGACGTGGATGAATTATAACTAAAATTTGACCACAACTAGGGATAAAATTAAATCAAGTGGTCCATCAACTCTTATTTCCATAGGCTCTGAGTGACTAATATGTTTGTGTCTAACTTAATGTATTAGCAGAGTGGGTAGTGAGATTGTGTCGCCAAAGAAGAAAGGATTGGAGAGAGGGAAGAGGGTTTAGACTGACTTGTGCTCACTTGACGTTGCTAACGCTAATTTAATAAAGGGACCACATTGTCTCTATTTAAAAAATATAAAAATTCAATTGAATTTTATATATATAAAAGGGAAAAAAATGAATCATAGACCTAAATATAAGATTAAATTACTATTTAAGTCTTAAGATTACAACAAAAACTAAAATAAATGTACGAAAAAGGTGACTAGTTTCCTGAACTATATAAATTTGAGTCATGGAATGTTTTTACTAGTAGATGGCGTTTACAACCATCAAATTGTGTACCCTAAAAAGAGTTTAGTACATAAATATCTATAAACTTCACCTTGAACAACAATCTCTTTCTTTTGGAATTACTATGACAATCAACATTATAATTGGTTCAAACAAGGCATGAGTTGGGTTTTAGAAAGTGGTTCGTGAAGACATTGATTGAATTTTCCTTGTTGTACATTTTCTTCACTTCAATCCTCTCCTCAATACAAATAGACTGATATCTAACATTGAAATCTTTGTTCTACCATGTTGCACATAATCTTGGGTCAAACAAATTACACTTAAACTATTGCAGAAAAGGGTCATCTCTCCATGAGCATGTCCCGTATCACCTATCAGACCCTTCAAGCATATATCCTCTTTAGTTGCCTCATCTAATGTAATATACTAACTAATGAATGACCAATTGTAAAAGTGTAGCTCATTATGGACTTTCTATCATCCAAGTCCATAACACATTCAGAGTTTGAGAACTCTTTCAAGATACATTATGAATCACCTTCAAAGATATTTCTATCAACACTTAAGATATTTTAGGATTCCCTTAATTGCCTATCAACGCTCCTTTCGAACGTTACTCATGAACGTTACTCACGTATCTACTCACTAATAAGTGTCATAATACTCATTTTCATGCTTGCTATAATATTTTATTTGTCTTTATGTCATGCATTTTGTGTTATTGTTATGAAAAGATTTAGAATTTTAATCTTTTCTTTTAAGATAGATATAATTCCCTTTTTTGTTGGATTATTTTATAGAAAAGTGGAAGATTAAAAAAGAATGAAGAATTGTTTTCCATGACCTACTCACCCAACTACTAATATACTCGCCCAACAAGAAGATCAGTCACTCGGCCAACGATTGCCTAACAACTAGAAGCAATTGGTCCTGACACTTAAGCATATGCTCTCTCATCAAGAAGCTTCTTCTTGGTAGTAGTTAAAAAGTCAAGAGTTGGATGAAACGAAGTAGTTTTTGGTGAAGCAATGAACCAAAGACAAGAGAAATAATGTAGAGATGCATCTAAGGCTTAATACTTCATTCCTTTCCTTGTTCCCTTTTTTAGCCCCAAATGTGTAGGAGTAGCTAACTACACCATTCATTGGGTTCAAATGTAATGTATCTAAACTCTATATAGATTTTTCATATGCAATATAATCTCTTTCATTCTCTTAATCTCTTTCATTCTCTTGTGTTCCATCTTTAATCTTCATGTGCATGATTGAGTATCTATTTTATTTTGTGGTATTTAATCATTGAAGAATGTTTTGAAACCTAGACATGGATAGAACAACTAAGAGGTTTGGTTCTTCACATAGACTTTAATCTTTTGGTCATTCTAAACACATTTTCTTTATGCAAATATTGTGCTAAAATACCTAAGGGATTATCATTTTACATAAATGTTTAGAACTTGTCTCTAAAGAATTAGGAATTGTGTACTTATGATGTGAATACTTGAGTATGTGAAGATATGTTGTGTACATTTTTCCATGAAGAGTTCATGAAAGTGGCGGAACTTTGACAAAAATTTTAGGGGGGCCAAATTTTTTTTATATATATAAATTATTTTTTATAATTAAAAAAGTTTTCATTTTCTGATATATTTTCTCTATTTAAAACAAGGACACATGATAATATTATCCAAAACATATGACAATAATATATATATATATATATATATATATATATATATATATATATATATATATATATATATATATATATATATAAGTGCAACATAAAGTTTATCATCAACAATCAACAATAATATATTAAAAAAAAGCAAAAGTTTTCTTTTGTTAGAGTGCTCCTCTACGCTCTTTCAATACCTTAAAATCTTCAATAATTTAATCAAAACTAAAACTTGGTACAATATCCCATTCAATACAGATTATCATAGTGCTTGCTAAAAATCCAGCCTCTGTCTTATGTAGGAAAAGATAAAATTATGAATATCGCATATTAAATCTCAAAATCAAAACTCAATATTTTAAGAAAATTAACAACTTCTAAATAATTAACTTCATTTACCTTAAAATATATTCTTAATATTGTTTCTCCCTTACCAAATTTCGAAGTCTAAAATAACTCTATTTACATAAAAAGAGTTTGATAAACAATTAGAGCTTGATTTTATAATCTCTAACAAATAAAGATATGCCTAGAGCATAAAAAAGTCACATACAAGAGTAAAAAAATATTGTTTTTAAAAAAAGGGGTAAAAATAAACTTACTCAAGAAAAAAAATTATTTAATCAAAATGTTTATTAACTCTTCAATCTTTTCGTGGTGCAATTTCCTTTTGAAAATAATAAGAGATTGATGATGAAAATTGAGATAGAAAGAGGAGGAGAGTAAGAGATAGATGTACAAAAAGAGAGACATCAAATAAAAAAATAAAAAAAAATACAACAAAAAGGCAAAACTTAATTTTTAAATTTTAAAAAAGTTTTTTAAATATAAATAATATAATAACATAAAAATATTTTTTCAAAATATATATAAAAAAATTTTTAAAGAAAAAGCTGGGGAGCCGTGGCTCCCCTGTCATAACATAGGTCCGCCTATCCAACCCCCAGTAACCTTTGCTTTACCCGTTTTATATCCCTTAATTTAGTAGCTTTCTATACTTGCAATTTCATATCATTGCATAAATCAAGCTCCTTACTGTACTAATATAGGAGTACAAGACATGTATTAGAATTGAGCACAAAAGGATATACCATTTTGTCCTCTGATGCAGTAGCCAGAAGCTGCATTATGAAGGCAGAGTTAAACTAAAGTTCATAACTTGTAGATATTCTAATCAAAATGTTGAATATACATACATTAGGAACTGATTGATTGTAGGATACTGATGTAACAGCTTCGTCATGTGCATGAATAGTGAAAGCAGCACTGTGCTCAGATGTGGAATCTGACTTCGCAGTCCGAACATCAAACAAGTTAACAGTACCATCTTCAAGACTCACCTAACATAGCAATTAAATTGCAATCAATGAAATACTAATTTGGCAGAATAATAAACTAACAAACTTAAAACAAAGTCGCACATAGTTAAAAGCTTAAAGAATTATTGTAATTCATTTTACCGTTTGTTAAAACAGTGATACTTAAGTTTAACTTTCAAAGTTTAAATATATTCATTTTCATATGAATATACAAACACAAAGTACTGTATAAGTAATCAATGCCAGGGTAGAATATAGAAAAGCAGAGTACCCAATGAACATTATCACAACAACAGTACGATCAAAGGAGCCAATAAGAAGGACCCGTGGAGCATGGTGATTCCAAGCAACAGAGCTTGAACCTGTAAGAGCATAGATGGACATGAGATAAATGAGAGATATGAGAAGTAATTGATTCAAATATTTACAACAGTTGATGATGGGAAAAAATTAAATACAGCAATTGTTACATCTTGGTTCATAATTGTTTAATATAGATCGCATGTATGTATCTTTTTCCTTTTTTAGAGCCTTGGTAAGTGCACAAACAATGAGAGAATCGGTTGGACAAATGGTCATGTCTTCAAGTTCTTCAGAATCATAACCCTGACAAACAATGTCATAGAATCAAAAGGGAAAAGAAGGGCAACAAAAGAATACAAGTGTTGGAACTAACATTTTTGAGATATGGATCCATGTCGTTGCTTTGATAGTATATAGATCACTTGTCCCTGATACAAAGACTAGAAAGGTAACTGCATATTAATATGGCATTGTGTTTCTATATTTCTATAAATAAGTCGACTCTAAACAGATCGGAGGCACGTCAATTTTGAATATGATATTGTAATTCTTCCTCGATTCAATCAATTCAATACATTTCACGGATTCTATTCATTCTTCGAGAGGATCAACTACTAAGGGCACTGATTTTAATACTCCTTTTGGTACCCATGAAATTGCGGAAATCATTGTTCTCTACTACTTCTTTGCTGTCCCAAAAAATTGAGTTATTCAAGTGGTCTACTTTAATTAAAAGAAAGGAGTCTTCAAAAATATTAAACCCCAGATTCAACGCATAGGAACATCACAGTTCTAAAAGCACTAAGATTTTCAATTTTGATAAATGTTCTGCATCTCAAACTAGGCTTTGCATACACACAAAAATAAAACATACTTTTGATTATCATGCCACAGTATTTTACAAACAAACTAGTCCGGTTAGAGGGCACATTTCAAAAGAATATGATCACAGATTGCATAAAAAAACATAAATTCATATACTCGAGTTTCAAATTGAAATAACCACATTAGTAACGTAAATTTTCATTCCCATGCATGTGTTTGATACCATGGTTAAAGAAGCAGTGCAATGAAAATCAGCAACAGAATTGTAGCAAAATGAACCCTAACAGCATTTAAGAAGTGAAGGGGTAACCAACCATAGGAGAGTGTTGAGCAATAGCAGGAGTGTTGAACAAGCACTCCGGCCAGCGAACGAGTGAAACGAAAGTTAGGTTAGTTTAACATCCCAATCTAGTAGAATAAATCTAATAAATAAAATGTCACAGATTAATCATATAAGATAGAGCACCAACAGAAAATATACTTAAAAGGAATACCCAGAGCCACAAAATGCCTCGGAATGGAGAGAAACAAATGGCAAAAAGATCGTTTACAGAACAAGAAACTACCTAGGCATCAGTGCCTCAAAAGTTGCTAAAAAGAAAGTCATAACTAATATTCCTAAACTAGAAAACAACATCACCACCATCTGAACACGATATCCAAGAATTCATTCCTACATCTGTTCACACGATCATCGCAAAAAGGAAAAGACAAACAGAGAAACAAACATCAAACAAAAAGAGTAAGTTAGAGAAAAAGATTTTTAATCATATTATTGAGCAAGTAAATGTTAAATCAGGTTATAAACATACAAGTAGTAAGCACTCAAACCATGTGATAGCAAACAAATGCAAGAACTTCTGACTCAAATATCCGGATTATACTCTTGATATAGAATTCTAACGGAAGTATGTGTCTGTGCTGTTTCCAAACTTTGCAGAGAGTCTAGACATAAGGGTTAGGTTAAATCATTCTGAGGGTCCCCATTTTTGTAACGAAATCTCAAGTAGGTCCTCCCATCTTCATTTGACTCAATTGAGTCCCTATTTTTGAAAATTCATTGCAATTACTTTCTTTCCGTTAGTTGTACAGGTGTTAATTATATGCCACGTGTCAGCACGTGGTTTTCTTGATTTTTTTTAATTTTTTTTTAATTTTTTTTTAATTTTTTTATAAAATAAAATAAAATTTAAACGTGTCAATCTGACATTGTGCCATGTGGCAGAGACAATGTGATGTGGCAGTGGCAGTGCCACACGTCACTGTTGGATGTGAAAAGTCTCAATGTAGTCCCTGTATTTGTTATTTTGTCTCAATTTGGTCCCAAATTTTTTAAAATTGTATCAATTTCATCCCTATATCAAATTTAATTTTTATATAAATTTTACAATGGTATTTTTATTATAATTGATATTTTTAACAAAATTAATTTTATTTAAATGTAAACTTTGCATTGAACTTCATTTAAATATTTTTTTCAAATATTTATATATCAATAATTTATAGGCAAATGTTAGAGTTGATTTAAAAATAAAAACTTTATAAATTCAAATATAAAATTTTAAATATAAATTCAAACATTTATCTATAAATTATAGATATATAAATATTTTAAAAAAAATTAAATAAATATTAGTGCAAAATATACATTTAAATAAACTCAATCTTGTTAAAAATATCAACTATAATAAAAATATCATTGTAAAATTTATATAAAAATTAAATTTGATATAGGGATGAAATTGATTCAATTTTAAAAAATTTGGGACCAAATTGAGACAAAATAATAAATACAGGAACTACATTGAGACTTTTCACATCCAACAGTGACACGTGGCACTGCCACATCACATTGTCTCTGCCACGTGGCACAATGTCAGATTGACACGTGTCAATTTTAATTTTTTTTAAAAAAATTAAAAAGTAAAAGAAAATTAAAAAAAATAAAAAAATAAAAAAAACCACGTGCTGACACGTGACACATAATTAACACTGTTACTGTACAACTAACGGAAAGGAACTGATTGCAACGAATTTTCAAAAATAGGAACTCAATTGAGTCAAATGAAAATGGGGGGACCTACTTGAGATTTCACTACAAAAATGGGAACCTCTAGAATGATTTAACCTAAGGGTTATCACCCAACCACACTCAAGGATAATCCCCTCATTGCTTAAGGCCATTATCTTGTCAAAGATCGGGATCTCCTACCACTCTCACCACATAAGTCATTCTACTCTATATGAGTATAACGATTATTAAAGTTCAGGATACCTTTCTTAATCTAGACATCTCCTATATCAAGTTATACACTAACCACACCATCAGAATTTCCCATTAAACTTTTTTACCAACGACATTCCACATCGACTAGAGATAAGGCCAATTGTATAAGTGAGGTGCAAACCTCATCTTACAAACCGATTTGTGGGGTTGAGTTAGATTTAAAGTCCACTTCTAATATCAAACAAGATTCAAAAACAACTTCAATCTCGCAATTCCTCTCTTTCCATCACCTCACAATCATTACAAAGGAACACAAAAAATCTTACAAATCAGTGCTTGCTATTCTTTTTGACTAGTAAATTCTTGCGAAAGAACACAACCTTAGTATCCCTCACATGCCTAAACTGCCCAAACCATGCTTCATTTTTTCAACAACAAACTCAAGTCCCAACTTTGATCAACGTGTGAAGCTTCTATTTATGATTTTCCACATTTCAGAAGTAAATCAGTAATCTTAGTTTTTTCTTACAGTAAAAGAATATAAGATATCGCAAAACATTTTCTATTTTTCTTAGTTTTTATTTGTCTTTTTTTATCCATCTGCCTCTTCAACCTCTTTCATTGCACTACTCTTTTATTTGTACTCTTAATAACTATCTTAATAACATTGTAAATTGAATATTTAAGATAAATAAATAAATAAAACTATTAAGAATTCAAGATAACCACCTTATTTTAATTCCAATTTTGTTCCAGTTATAATTTTTCTTGCTGGTCGAGAGAGCTAACCTGATATGTAGTCCCGCTTTTGCAAGCAAAATTGATAGAGATTTATGAGACGGTTGCTTTTATTTGTATTGTTGAATGGAGCTCCAAATTTTTTAATTTGAAAAATATAACTAATGTTGGGTACTGAGCTCCCTACCTATGTGGAGAAAAGACCCAAAATTTGAGAAGCCCATGTCTCACTTAACCTAGTGGAGAGGGGGCTATAAAATAAATAGAGAGGCAGAACAATAGAGTCAGAACACACTGAAAGCCCTAACACATAGAGGGAGAGGTAGAGGGAAAATTTTGTTCACATTTTTCACAGAGCTGTCATCGTAGAATCGGCGTTGCGGATTCGTTCACCGTTGGATCGAGCTGAAATTTTTACAGCAGGTTCGGGACTCATTGCTCTTCATTCTGACTGGTTGGATCGTTGATACGAGCTCTGAGTTGGGAGATATTAATTTCGCACTGCAGCAGTGATTTTTAGAGGTTTTCCTCTCTTGTTCTTCTCTATTTGAAAGCTTTGTTACTTTGTTATTTGGTTGGGTGTTGGCACTAATTTGTGCTATTGATTAAGACTCTTTTGTACTCTTGTTGATCATAGTGAAGCTATTTCTTTGGTTCTGATGACTCGTGGTTTTTACCCTTGATTTGAGGGGTTTTCCACGCTAAAAATCTTGGTGCCTTTATTTGTATTTTTGGTGATTTATTATTGCTGCTCTTTAATTATTGATCCTCATAGATTCTTGCAAGTTAGGGGAAATTATATCCGCTGCATTCTCTGGTATATTGTTTGTGTTATTGTTTTCCCTATCAGAGTGGCATCAGAGCTCTTGGTTGGACTATATTTACTTGCTTGAATGATGGAGGCAAATGCAAAGATGGTTGCTTTGAATGGTACAAATTATCATTTTTGGAAGGGCAAGATGAAAGATTTATTATTTGTCAAGAAATTGCATCTTCCGGTCTTTACTACACAGAAGCCAGATTCTGTCTGAAGAAGAATGGGACTTTGAGCACCAACAGGTATGTGATTTTATTCGGCAATATGTTGAAGATAATGTTTATAATCATATTGCTAATGAGACACCTGCCAGAGCTTTGTGGCAGAAGATTGAGTCTTTGTATGCTTCTAAGTCGGGCAATAATAAATTGTATTTGTTAAATTGTTTGATGAATTTGAGGTACAGGGAGAATTCTTCTATTTTTGATCACTTAAATGAGTTTCAAGGGCTCCTAGATCAATTGTCAGGAATGGGCATAAAGTTTGATGACGAAGTTATGGGATTATGGTTGCTTAATACTCTACCAGAGTCTTGGGAGGTATTTCGGGTTTCAATTACGAACTCTGCCTCGAATGGTGTTGTTTCTTTTCAGATGGCAAAAAGCGGTGCTCTTAATGAAGAGATGAGAAGGAAG
>Ga0214544_1005425_pt1 | contig 24702 bp, 23 predicted proteins | sample CNSS3metaG_FD_160074 | JGI IMG/M metagenome (GOLD analysis project Ga0214544, IMG submission 160074) | Root nodule microbial communities from cowpea collected in UCLA plant growth center, Los Angeles, California, USA - CNSS3 | ecosystem: Host-associated > Plants > Roots > Nodule | place: USA... | reverse complement strand
TTGAGGTTTTAATTCATCTATGTCTTTTATCTTTGAATCACGTAAAAAGTAATGATTTTAAATCTATATGCATGTTGATCATATGAGTTCAAGGGTTTTTAAATTTAATTGAGACTTTACTTTGATTAAAGGTATTTACTCTAACTACAATTAATTGAGACTTTACTTTGATTAATTATTAATTAAGCTTTTTATTTGGTGAGGAGATAAAAGAATAAAGATGATTAGGCTTAGTAAATTTGATTGAGACTGTACTTTGGTTAAAAGTGAGAACGCTAGCAAATTAATTGAGACTTTACATTGATTAATTTGTAAATCTATAACAATAATTAATTAAGCAATAATCTTTAGATAACCGATGATGAATCTATCTTAAAAAAATAATGGAATCAATCTATTTTCTTTACTATTGTTTTTATTTCTTTTTATCTTTGAAATTTTATTTCTATCTTTGTTTATCTTAATCCCCCATATTTTTATTATTTTATTTGACTAACTCTTTTGTATAGATTTTATAAGAACTAACTTGTTAAAAATCAATTCCGTGTTCGTTGGGAGACGACTTTGGGTTACTTTACCCTTTCTATTTTCTTGACTATTATCTTAGCAATACTGAAGTTGCTATAGTTTAGTAGTATTAATTTGAACGCATCAACGACAGCGTTATCAAGTGCCCAACCATCCAATGATCTGTTGCAACTCCTATGTAGTCCCAAATTCATATCCCGGAGCTTCTTCATCAATTCTAGCTCCTTCATCATTAATGTCGACATATGCACTCTCTTCCTGCTCAAAGTGTCTACAACAACATTAGCTTTACCTGGATGGTGCAGTAATTCAAAGTCATAGTCTTTGAGGTATTCCATCCACCTCCTCTGTTGCATATTAAGCTCCTTTCAATCAAACAAGTATTTCAAGCTGTTGTGATCGCTGAAGACTTGGAACTCGGAACCATACAAGTAATGCCTCCAAGTCTTGAATGCAAATACCACTACAGCTAACTCTAGGTCATGCGTCAGATAATTCTTCTCATGCACTTTCAACTGTCTCGACGTATAGGCCATTAGTCTTTTATCACGCATCAGCACACAACCCAACTGATACGAAGCATCATAGTACACCTCAAACATCTTGGTCGTGTCTAGAATGGCTAACATTGGTGTGGTTGTTAGTCTTCTTTTCATGTCCTCAAAATAGGCTTCACACTCATCTGTCCACGAGAAAGGCTGGTCCTTTTTTGTTAGCTATGTTAATGGACTCACAATCTTGGAGAAACCCTCCACAAACCTCTTGTAATAGCTTGCTAAACCCAAGAAGCTTCACATCTCAGTAACCGTTTGTGGCCTCCCCATTTCACCATCGTCTCAATCTTCGCTAGGTCTACTGTTGCTCCTTGGACTAAGATTACATGACCCAAGAATTACACCTCTTCCAGCCAAATAACACACTTTGACAACTTTCCATATATTTGATGTTCTTTGAGAACTACTAGCACCACTCTCAGATGATCTGTAGATTAGAATGTTGTCAATGAATACTACAACAAATTGATCCAAGTACGGCCGGAAGATCATGTTCATGTAGTCCATGAATATGACAGGAGCATTAGTCACTCCAAATTGCATCACCACATACTCGTAGTGTCCATATCGTGACCTGAAGGTTGTCTTTTATACATCCTCTAACTTTACTAAGATCTGGTAATATCCAAACCTCAAGTCAATCTTAGAGAACATCGTGGCTCCCATCAACTGATCCAACAAGTCATTAATCCTCAGCAGTGAGTACTTATTTTTTATGGTAAGCTTGTTCAACTAACGTTAGTCAACACACAAACTGAAACTACCATCCTTTTTCTTCACTAAAAGAATTGGTGCTACCCATGGCGACGCATTCGGTTGTATGAACTTCTTTTATAGCAGGTCTTCAATTTTATTCTTCAACTCGGCTAACTCTACCGGTGCCATTTTGTACGGTGCCATCGAGACTAGGTCAGCTCCAGGGATAAGATCAATAGTGAAATCCATATCCCTGCTTAGTGGTAGTGTATGAATTTCGTCTAGAAACACATCTGCATACTTATCCATCACCAGTATGCTTCTGATCTACTCCTTTGTTCTTTTCTTTTCCCCTTGGGTCACTATCATGAAACAAGTAGCTCTAGCTTTTATCTCCTTCATCGCCTTTTGAGTCCAGATCAACTCAAGTCCTCCTACATCTGGAAACACCACATTGTGTCGTCCACAATCAATAACAATATGGTTGCTGGACAACCAGTCCATCCCAGAATCACGTTCAGTCCCACCATCAGTAAGCAGATGAGATTCACCTTGAACCTCTGGCCTTCCACTTCCATAGGGCATCCCAAACAAATAGAATTGGTGGGTACCTCGCCAGATGCTGATGTCGCAACTATCAACTCGCACCCTAACTCTCGCATTACAAGTCTGAGCCTCCTCACGCATTCATTGGACACAAATGAATGGGTGGCTCTTGAGTCAAACACCACCACCACACTGTTATCAAAAAGCATAACAATTTTCCAGTTTTCTGCACTAGATTAGTTGACTGAGTCGCCTTGGTACTGGTCAAAGAATATACTTGCTTGCTCTAAGTCGCTCTCCTAATGGTTTATTTGGCGGAGCTCCACTACCTGGTTTTTTGTTGGGACACTATCGAGCAAAGTTTCCAATCTGTCACACATATAGCACTTGTCAATGCTAGTACCGCCACTAGAGCTACTAGAGGGTTTTGGGCAATCCCTCTGGAGATGCTCTCCACCATAGTTATAGCACTACAACTTCCTAATCGAAGACTATGGTCTGTTGTATGGTTTCTTCTATTGCTAGGAGTCTGTGGTGACCTTCTTCGGTCATGCCCCTCTATTGGGCCCCATCTCCAGCTGTTCCACTACTTTGGCTTGCTCGACAAAAATTTGGAATTCTCTGATCTTGAGTGGCATTAGGAATCTGGGAAACTTATGTTTCAGTCCGCCTTCAAACTTTTTGCACCTCCATTCCTTTGTGACAGCTTGCGAGTAAAACCTTGCCAAGTAGTCAAACCTATCAATGTACGCCTGCACAGTCATAGTCTCCTGTTGGGATGTGAGGAATTCAACTTCCCTCTCATGTTTGGCATTACCATGGAAATATTTCTTGAGGAACCTCGTCCTGAACGTTGTCCATGTCACCTACTCTACACGAGTCTACATCAGCTGTTGCATCCCATGCCACCAATACTCAATGTTTGCCACTAGAAAAAATGTGACAAATGTCAGCTTCTGCGCATCGGTGCAGTCAATAACTCTGTAATTTTCTCGCACTCTTACAGTCAGGCATCTACCTCGTCAAGAGTGGCCTTGCCAGAGAATTTGGTTGACCTTTGCCTCATGAAATCATCCATTGTCATTGGTCAAGTAGGTGGAATCATGGCTCGAGGTTGTGTTGCCACCGACTTATTGGCATCAACCATTCAGTGGAATTTGTTAGCGATCTCATCTGCTCTAGCATTATTTCTACACCTCCTGTTAGCCATAGCCTAAGCACGCCACATATTCCAATTGTTATCATTACACAACTAAGTGATAACCACACAAAAAACTCTTAGCAATCAAAATAGTAGAAATTTGTCTGGCACGCGAAACACGATAAGCTCACTCCCTATAGACCCTAAAAATCTTTTGAAAATAAAGCTCTGATACCAAATGTAACATTCAGGTCAAATATTATGAATTTAAATAATAAAATAAAGAAATAAGAATAAAACATCATTTAATATAATTTTATTTTCCAAAAACACAAAAATTTAAAACTTTACTAAATAGTAAAATTTATCTAAAATTCAAAGTTTATAAAAACTCAATACATAATCAAGGTCTATACATCCATGGTTACAAGTTTTATTAAAATCCCAAAATGTAGTAAAACTCTATAGTAAAAATCCCCATATAGCCCACGCTCCAGCTCTATGCCTCACCAGATTCACCTGTAACATCATCTGCTCTTATGTACTGCATACATAATCATCGCCACATAAAAGCAGATAGGGTGAACTAAGAGTATAAAAAACATATACAATTCAGATATATAAACACACAAACATCAAAGGAATGTCATCCATTGATTCCGAACCACATGGCCACCACCATGTTATCCATGTTCTACATCTTTAGATGAATACCTCAAAATGTTTTGTTGCCTCACCTATAAGCCACAACTTGTAGAACACGTGTGGGAAACCAGCTATGGACCACTCTTCGTAATGCCAGGTAGAGTTCCCAATACGAACGTAGTTTGTAATGTCCTAAGACAACCAAAATCGTCAGCTATTACCGAGGAGGGCAATCTATTTGGACCCATCCGTACGAGCCACAACTCGCACACTCACATCGACAACCCAAGCCACAACTCAAGAGTTCCTCGTGTTCATCCACCATCCCGAGCCACAACTCAAGAGATGTCATTCTGAGCCACAACTCAAGGTATGCAACGTGCTTAACCCTTATCCCGAGCCACAACTCAAAGGATACGTTTCGAGCCACAACTCAAGGAACCCCAACAAGCCGACCTTCGAGGTATCACCAAAGCTTTGTAGACCACGCATATCCACAGCAATCAAAACATAAGTTTCTAGATCGCATGGCGAGGGACACGTGTCGCTACGCACCAAGCGCCTATGATCTGATTGTCCTTGCAAGTATCGTCTAGCGGGACTGCCCTCACTGATGAGTCATTATTTCCCCCCATTCCACTAGCCTTTGTGTACCCATTTGATAGTTGTTCAGTGCTTAATTCTTTATCCTTAGTGTGTTTTCATCTATTGGACTTTATTAGGTCGTTGTTCCAAATTTGGGTTAATTTCTCATTATTTGGCCTAATTTTCGTTTTTAATTATTTTTAGGTATTTAGATGAATCAATTTTGGAGCTTGCACATTAATATTAAGTTGAAGAGAGTTGCCACATCATTTCCACATCATTTAAGTGAATGGGCCAACATTTGAGGCCTAGTAGTGGAATTTTTGTAATTCTGCACCCAATAGTGGCATTTTTATAATTGCTAGAGGCAGAATTGACTTGACCACAAGATATTTAGGTCATTTTGGCATGCAATTGGACTTCATCTCTTCCAACCTCCATTTTCACGTTTTCAAGTTTTGGAGGGTGTCCATGGAGGTGTTCCTTTCATTTTTCACGTTTTTGCACTAGTTTTTACCGTTTTTATGCACATTTGATAGCACCCATTGTTAGATTTACATTTTGAATTCATTTGGTAGCTTGGGCATCTCATTTTGTGGATTGTATTGACTTGGAACAACACCCATTGATGGGGTTTTCAATTTTTATACCATAGCGACGTTTTTCGTTCAATTGAAGCTCTAAAATTTGTCTTTTGATGTTGAAATCGCGTTTGGGGAATTTGTAAGTTAGGGTTTTTGGTGTTATATTTTTTTAAATTCAGATTTGAAGTGTTTAATTGCCCTATTTCAATGTCTAGCTAAATTCGTGTATTGACTCCTTGATGAAAATTCAATTAAGCTTTCAGGTTGTGCTTATTTTGTAAAATCTGCCATGTCTTTATCTTGAATTCGTGGAATGCATGTGGTTCATCTGTTCATGCTTAATGTATGTAGCTTGGCTGTCACAAATTTTTCGATGTGTGCATTGCTTAATTGCATAATGAAGTTGGATAGTAACTTTCGCTTAGTGGGTTATTATCTAGTGGATTGAGAGAAGGCAGAGGTGTTAATTTGGTGGCCCATGATAAGTGAAATTGTGTTTGAATCAAGGATGTCAGTACATTTTAATCACTATCCCATTAAATTGAATTTGTTGATTAACATTGTGAATCTGCCAAACCCCCCCTATGTTATAGTGTTGTGTTTGAATCTAAAAATTAAGCTTTGGATGAAGATATTGGTCGTTGTGATGTAATCCAACCAAGCATACACGATCCTTCAAGCCCAACATCCAGTGGAAGCCCATTGAGAGGCCGAACAACAAGGTCTATGATAAGAAAGATTCAAATGGATATTCTTCTAAATGACCATCAAGACCAAAGCTTCCACACATTATTCACATGGGCTAAGGAAATCACCAAGATATGAAGGATTACATGTAATTGCAGTAGAATAGAATTTATTTTGGGCCAATGTTTAGGCCTTGCTTTCCAATAATACATAAGACATGAAAGGAACATAGGATGGGGTGCAAATTGGGCTCGGCCCATTTCTCTTCATGCATAGCCGAGACTACCAAAGACAAGGCAAGGCAAGGTTGCTCCTTTGCTTTATGGTTTGAGTAAGGTTGGTCATCAAATCCAAAGGCCAAAAACACTCCTTATTCTTCAAGCCAAGATCCAAGGGGCGTGAAATTGCCTCCTTCTCCAAGCTTTCACCAACGACCAAGATCAAGGCCCACTCCATGGCTCTCCTTTCTCATGTGTAAATGGCTTCATATAAAAGCCAAAAATTCACTCATTTGTATCACTCTTGAATTTTTGTGCAATAGAAGCCAATGAGTTGAGAACACTCCTCACTATTGCCACTTGAGAGTCATCTTTTAGAGAGTTTACTCTCTTTGCCTCTAGCCCCCTTCCTAAGCTAGAGCCAATTCTAAATCACTCACTCTTTCATCTATCCGTTACAAGCAAGAGCCTACAAACTTGCCTTCCACTCTTCCATACTTCCTCCATCATTTTCGCTGCACTTAGAGCTCACATGTCTCGGCAAGCTCCATCATAGTGGTATCTAGAGCCATCCAAACCGTGGAGTGGTACCTTGTCTCGGTTTGGTAAGGGTTATCTTCATAGCTTGTTTATTTTTCCTTTTTTCTATGTTGTTTGCTCTCTTCTCTTCTTCTTTCATTGTTCTTCATCTTTCACGGTTCATTTGTTGTGTTTACGTGTTGTTTTGTGTTCATCTTCCCTTGCAACAATGAGACTACAAGCAATCTTTGATTTCTAGTGGTAGTTCTTCGTGCTTGCTTGGTGCATAGTGTTATACGTTTTCCTTTAAGTTCAGCACCATTTACTTAATCTATTGAGTTTTCTTTCATTTTAATCGGTGAATCTTGCTTGTTTTTCATTATTCTATCGTTTAAGTTTTTCTATTGTCTTGTTCTTCACTTTTGTTTCATTTCCACCATTTACTTGCTTCATTTTGGTGTTTTACTAGCTTAAAACCGTGCCACCATTTTAGAAATACACAAATGATGCTTACACTATGCGTGTGGATGGTTGGACAGTTTTCTTGCCAACATTAAACCATTTTCACCTTTAGTTGTGGTACCTTAGGGTCTTGGGATGTTCATCTTTCATTCATGTATGATTTTAGTTTATAATCATGCTCCACTCATCTCAATTTTCGTTTGAACATCTGCAAAATTTTTCAGAGAGCAATATGCTCCAGTTTCTCTATTTTCCAGAGCGCACACCTTCTGTTTGTTACATCTCTTGAGTGATATAGTGACTGCTAATTTTACTTGTTTGTTGTGCCTGAAGGATCAGACATCATCAAAAAATTTGCAAAAAGAATCACTCAAAACCATTGAGAAATGATTTCGCAATAAATCATCAAAGTCTGGCCAACAATTAATGTTTTCAGTGCTTGTTGTGCCTCTTTTTCACTCTGTTTTCCAAACGCACACTATTTTTGTTTGATTTAATTGGAACGATCCACTCCACCAATTCACTTTAAAAAAAATGTGTCAAAAAATGTGCAATACAAAAAATATGATAAATCCTCAAAGTTGAGGCTACTGTCAGCCTTTTTATTGGTGCAGTATTTTTCCAACTTTCTCTGTTTGTGCGTTTTGGTGTATTTTCAGCTCTAATTTCAGTGCTTTTTGTCTACCAATGTCTTGGCCTAAGTGTGTCTCCTTTATTGCTATCAAATGCATTCAATTTGGAGTGGTGTACGCCCTCCCATTGGCATGAATGCATAACGGACTATAGGCCTTATTACAAGCACTACACTTTCTGTTTTGTTTTCGTAGATCCATTCTAGTTCCCTTCTAGGATTCTCTTTGTTGTGCTTCCCTCCTTGTGTGCCTTTAATTTTTTTTCGCTTGTCCATTCTTGGCATTTCAATTCTATATTGTCACTATAATTTCATTTGGTTTAGTATTTCCTAATTCGCTTTTCTTGTGTTTTCTTTCATTTGGCAAGTAATGTTGGTTCCAATGCTTATGGATATGAATTAAGTGTTTGATTCTGATTTAGTTGCTAGCGTAGGTAACATCTTAGGGGGTGGTTGAGGAGTAAATCTCTAACGGTTGTGCTCATTTTTTTTTCTCGTTCCCCTACCCTTCACTAAAATTGGAGAGTTTGAGCCTTACTTTTCTTGTGCATGAGTGTTGAGTACTAACATTAGCCTTGGCATAGTTTTTGTGTATTGTTTTGTTGTATTTTTTTTTTGCAGCTATATTATGGTCATTTGGTGCCAATTCAAATCCATTTCAAGGGTGTTTGCTACCTCACAAAGCCCCCAATTGGTTTTTACCTTTGGCCATCAACTAAGGCCTCCAAATTCATTCCTCAACTCTTGCAAAAAAAAATTTCCAGCAACCACTCCATAAGTGTGATGCTCTTGGGTGCTCTCTTAGAAGCAACAATTGGAGTCCTTTGGCTGCACATTATTGCATGCAAATTGTTACCACTTTATAGTTTTTTCCTTGCTTTGTAATTTGGACTACTTAGGTGTCTTGGGGAACCACAAGGTGTTTAATCCCATCTCCTAAGTAGAACCTTCATCCTCTATTAGTGATTCATTTTTAGTTGTAAGTGTGTTGAAAGTTCTAAGTGCTTTCTCACCTTACATTAGGCTGCATAGTTTATATTCAAGTTTTCCCGTTGTTTAGTGGCTTAAAATTTTGAGACCAAAGTCTCTTCATATTTTGGCCAATTAGGGGTCTGTCTTTAGTGTTTTATAGCTTCCTTTTCTTGTGCTTTGTGTGACCTAGTGTTTAGTGATTTTTCATAATTTCTCACTAAGCCTTTGTGTGAATTTTTCTCTCCAACCTTTCACAAGTGCTCCTTGGCTAGAATTGGCCTTGGTACTTAAGTAGTCTTCTTAGACTCACCTCGCCTACCTGGAGGTTCACTTGTGTGTTTCAAAAACTTTCATTCACACCTTGTCTTAAGTCTTGAAATTATGAACAATCATGAGCACTAGAACAACAACCCATGCTAGGGCGCAACCCACCATGATTTTCCATCACACACACACACCATAATACAAGTGCGGATGAAGAAGACCGTCCATCTTCTCCCAACCTTCAAAATCTCCACAGAGATGTTAGTGATATCAAGGTTTAAATGGCTGTCATGCAAGCCAATTTACATTTCCTAATTGAGAAATTGAGGAATCTGGCATACACTCACCGTGATCCCCCTAGGTCTTCTTGCCCTCCGTCAAGACATCATGGTCATGACCTTAGTGACGAGGAGGAGGAATACCACCGCTCCTTTCAAAGGCAAGCTCTTCATGATAGGATACAAAGGCGTGTACCTCCTAACCAAAGAGAAGTCAAGATAGAGTTGTCTCCTTTCTTTGGTAAAGACAATGTGGAGGCCTATCTAGATTGGGTGGCAAAGGTTGAACAATTTTTTGACAGCCACATGGTTGAGGAAGACAGACGTGTCTCTCTTGCTATCCTCAGCTTCCAAGGCCATGCTTTAAATTGGTGGACAGCCTTTGTCCTCCAAACGAGAAAGAAAGGCCTTCCCGAGATTGAATATTGGTTTGATCTCAAAGAGGCCCTCCATGCCCGCCATGTTCCTTCTTATTACAAAAGAGAGCTTATGGATAAACTCCAAAGGCTCCAACAAAAAAATATGACTATAGAGGAATATAGGCAAAGAATGGAGCTCTACATCTTAAGGGTTGGGATTGATGAAGTGGAAGACCTAACCATTGCTAGGTTCTTGAGTGGCCTCAATTACAACATCAAGGATAGGGTTGAGTTGTTGCCTTACCGGGATTTAAATTAACTTGTGCAAATGTCTATCAAGGTCGAGCAACAACTCTTGAAGAGACCTTTTCACAAGGACTCTTCTCCCTCTTTTTCCAAATCTGATTTTCAAAAGAAAGATTCTTTTCAAGAAAAAGAGAGCACTCCAAGACACCAAGCAAAAGGTCATGATAGAGGTGCATCCGCCAACAGAGGTAGTGAGATCAAATGTTTCAAATGTTTAGGTAGAGGTCACGTGGCTTCTCAATGCCCTACCAAGCGCACCATCGTGATAAAGGGCCAAGACCTCTACTCCAGTCAGGATGAGTCTCATGAGGAATCTCATTCCTTTAGTGACTCCCATAGTGACACATCTTCCAAAGACAAAACCCATGCATATGCCAAAGAAGGTTCTTTTTTGATGATTCAGAGGCTTCTCAATAGCCATCAAAACCTTCCTCTCAATGATCAAAGGGAAAATATTTTCCACATGCGTTGTAAAGTTTCCAAAAAGCTTTGTTCCTTGATCATTGATAGTGGGTCTTGTTGTAATTGTTGTAGTACAACTATGGTTGAGAAGTTGAAGTTGACCTTGATGTCGCATCCTAAACCTTACAAAATCCAATGGAAGCTTGCCACATTCTCTTAGGTAGGCATGGCAATTTGACCGCAAAATCACCTATCATGGCCATACCAATGAGATCACTCTCCAACATCATTCCAAAACTTATGTTCTGCATCCCCTCACTCCTACTCAAGTCGCCCATGACCAAGCTTAAATGCGAGCTAGGAGAGAGAAAGAAAATTCCATTAAGTTATCCAAGGAATCAAAGCAAAAGGTAGAGGAAGCCTCTTCTTCTAAGAATGTACATCATGATGTGCTTCTCACTCAAAAAGCTCTTCTTCAAACCCTTCATGATGAACACCTTTCCTACCTTTTACTTTGCCAAGTTGTCCTCAAATGTCTGCAACATCCATCACTTAAGGATCTACCTCCTTCTGTCCGTGCTCTTCTTCACGAATTTGAACATATTTTTCCAGAGGATGGTCCCCAAAGCCTCCCACCTTTTAGAGGAATTGAGCACAAAATTGATTTTGTCTCAGGTGCAAGTCTACCAAATAGACCAACTTATAGGACAAACCCAATGGAGACTAAGGAGATAGAAACTCAAATCACTGAGTTGTTAGACAAAGGATGGGTTCAAAAAAGTTTAAGTCCTTGTGTTGTTCCTATGTTGTTGGTGCCCAAGAAAGCTGGGAAATGGTGCATATGCTGCGATTGTAGGGCCATCAACAACATCACAATAAAATATAGACATCCAATTCCTATACTTGATGACTTGATGAATTGCATGGAGCAAAATTGTTTTCAAAAATAGACCTCAATAGTGGTTATCACCAAATTCGTATTGCCAAAGGTGATGAGTGGAAAACCGCTTTTTAAACAAAATTTGGTATATATGAGTGGTTAGTCATGCCTTTTGGCCTAACCAATGCTCCTAGCACTTTCATGCGTTTAATGAATCATGTTCTAAGGGATTGTTTGGGGAAATTTGTAGTTATTTATTTTGATGACATTTTAATTTATAGCCTAAGTTTCACTTTTCATCTAGGACACCTTAGGGTAGTCCTTTCTCTTCTTAAGGACCATCAACTCTATGCCAACATTGACAAGTGCACTTTCTGTGTCGAGAGTGTCATCTTTCTAGGGTTTATGGTCAATAAAAGTGGGGTACATGTTGACCCCGAGAAAATCAAAGCCATCCAAGAATGGCATATTCCAAAGAATGTAGGGGACGTCCGCAGCTTCCATGGGCTAGCTAGCTATTATAGGTGGTTTGTTCCCCATTTCTCCACCATTGCATCACCTTTAAATGAACTTGTCAAGAAATACACACCTTTTGTGTGGGGTGATAGGCAATAACAAGCCTTTGATGAGATCAATGCTACACTCACCCAAACGCCAGTTCTAGCTCTGCCAAATTTTGACAAAACCTTTTAGCTAGAATGTGATGCTTCTGGGTTGGCGTAGGTGCGGTTTTATTGCAAGAAGGCCATCCAATTGCATACTTCAATGAAAAACTCAATGATTGTTCTCTCAATTATCCAACCTATGACAAGGAGTTGTGTGTCTTTGTGCGTGCTCTTCATACTTGGGAACACTATCTTGTGTCAAAAGAGTTTGTTATTCACATTGATCATGAAACTCTCAAGTATTTGAAAAGCCAGCACAAGCTCAACAAGAGGCATGCAAAGTGGGTTGAATTTCTAGAACAATTCCCTTATATCATCAAATACAAGAAAGGGAAATCCAATGTTGTGGCTGATGCACTTTCAAAAAGATATACTCTTTTAGCCAAACTTGGATCTCAAATTCTTGGATTTTACAATATATGTGAATTGTATAGTCAAGATCCCTTCTTTGCTCCTATTTATTCTAATTTCTTAAATAAGTCCCAAGGCGGCTTCTATATCTCAAATGGATATCTTTTCAAAGAAGCCCGCCTATGCATTCCATGGGGTTTTCATCGTAAACTCTTAATCATTAAGATGCATGAGGGGGGACTTATCAGCCATTTTGGGGTTGCCAAAACGTTGGCAATGCTTAAGAAAAATTCTTTTTGCCCTACATGAAACATGATATTCAAAAACATTGCGCAAGTTGTTTGACTTGTTTGCATGCTAAGTCTAGCACAATGCCTTTTGGGATGTATACTCCTTTCCCTATGGCTTCCACCCCTTGGGAGGATATTAGCATGGACTTTGTCCTAGGGCTTCCAAGGACTTCTAGGGGTGTTGATTTGATTTTTGTGGCTGTGGACCGTTTTTCAAAAATGACACATTTTATTCCATGCCACAAAGTAGATGATGCAAGCCACATTGTAAAGTTGTTCTTTAGAGAAATGGTTCGTCTTCATGGCTTACCCAAGACAATTGTGTCTGATAGGGATACTAAGTTCCTTAGCAATTTTTGGAGGACCTTGTGGTCTAGGCTTGGAACTAAACTTTCTTTTTCTACTTTCTGTTACCCTCAAACTGATGGACAAACAAAGGTAGTTAATAGACCCCTCTCCACATTGCTTAGGGTTGTGCTTAAGGGGAACCATAAATCTTGGGATGAGTATCTTCCCCATATTGATTTTGCATACAATAGAGTGGTCCATAGCACCACCAAACTCTCACCTTTTGGGGTTCTCTATGGTTTTAACCCTCTCACCCCTCTAGACTTGTTACCTCTTCCATCTTCTTTTGACTTTGTTCATAAAGAAGGGGTTTATAAGTCCTAATTCATCAAAGATTTATGAGAAGGTTGAAAGTCAAATTCAAGCCCAGATGGAAAAGATTGCACATTCTAAAAATAAGGGCAAGAAAGTTCAGTCATTCAATGAGGGTGACTTAGTTTGGTTACATCTAAGGAAAGAAATATTTCCTCACCTAAGAAAATCCAAACTTAGTCTTCGAGGTGATGGTCCATTCCAAATTCTAAAGAAGATCAATAATAATGCTTATCAATTAGATCTTCCTGCTGAATATGGTGTGCATTCTACATTGAATAAAACTGACTTAGTTCCTTTTACAGGTTCTATAGATGTTGAGGATGACCACCACGATTTGAGAGAAAATCCTCTTCAAGGGGGAAGGGATGATGTGATCCCACCAAGCATACATGATCCTTCAAGCCCAACATCCAGTGGAAGCCCATTGAGAGGCCCAACAACAAGGTCTATGATAAGAAATATTCAAATGGATATTCCTCTAAATGACCATCAAGACAAAAGCTTCCACATATTATTCACATGGGATAAGGAAATCACTAAGATGTTAAGGATTACATGTATTTGCAGTAGAATAGAATTTATTTTGGGCCAATGTTTAGGCCTTGCTTTCTAATAATACATAAGACATGAAAGGAACATAGGATGGGGTGCAAATTGGGCTCGACCCATTTCTCTTCATGCATAGCCGAGACTACCAAAGACAAGGCCAGACAAGGATTCTCCTTTGCTTCATGGTTTGACTAAGGTTGGTCATCACATCCAAAGACCAAAAACACTTCTTGTTCTTCAAGCCAAGATCCAAATGGCGTTACATTGCCTCCTTCTCCAAGCTTTCACCAATGGCCAAGATCAAGGCCCACTCCATCCAATGGCTCTCCTTTGTCATGTGTAAATGGATTCATATAAAAGCCAAAAATTCACTCATTTGTATCACTCTTGAATTTTTGTGCAATAGAAGTCAATGAGTTGTGAACACTCCTCACTATTGCCACTTGAGAGTCATCTTTTACAGAGTTTACTCTCTTTTCCTCTAGCCCCCTTCCTAAGCTAGAGTTAATTCTAAATCACTCACTCTTTTACCTATCCATTGTAAGCAAGAGCCTACAAACTTGCCTTCCACTCTTCCATACTTCGTCCATCATTTCAATTGCACTGGGAGCTCACATGTCTCGGCCAAGCTCCATCACGTTGGGAGACGACTTGGTTCAACTTTCACATACTGCATTTAAGTTGTTTTAATTTGGTAGGGTACGACCTCTATCAAATTTGGCTTCATTGTCGGGGACCAATAGTTTTGTTCGAAGTAAAATTTTCAGTGTATTTGTGTTTGTGTGTTGGTGTTTTGGTGTGTGTAGTTTAAGTGTGGTTAAGTTGGTATATGTTGATTGTGATAGTGTTTATGTGTGTTTTTGTGTAGTGTGCGTGTTATTTGTGTTGTAGAGTGAATAGTGTATGAATAATGTCAAATTTTGGAATTTAACTTGTGGATTTGTTTTGTAGCTATGGTACTTGTTTTGACTTGAATCTGAAAATTAAGCTTTGGACGAAGATATTGGTCATTGGGAGAAGACTTGGTTCAACTTTTACATATGCATTTAAGTTGTTTTAATTTGGTGGGGTACGACCTCTATCACTCACCGTCAAGTAGTTCAAACACCACCGCCAAGTGTCGCACCAGTACTCGAGCTGACTGATTTTGATAATCCTGAAAGCGATTTAAGACCGCGAAATCATTACCAACTACCACCCAAGTTACATTCCAAATTACTAGCTATATTCAATTCATGTCAATTCATCCTAGATAGATCACAGCTCCAACTCACATTCCAAATAATAGCTTCATATCAAATTTCCATTGAAACTTACATAAGTGTTTACCAACACTTCATTCATAAATCTGAACCCATCAAAGAACATGGTCAAGTTTCTGGACCTCCACCCACTAGTGTAAAATTAGTTTTTTATACCTATATATTATACCTATTCAAATTTATTAGACATAAAAAAGAGAGACCATAATAATTTTATGAATAATATGAATTTTTTTATTCCTGTTGGACCTAAAATAGGTATAAAAAGTGATTCAGTGGCATTTTAAAAATATTAAATGAAACTTTTTATAATTGTTCTAAGTATAATAGGTATAGAATATTCGATTTTTCATTTAGCCTTGCCACTTCTCAGTGATGTTTCACGTTTCCAGAGCTTCCCTCTTTTTTTCATTTCCATTTACTCCTGACATTGGGTCTCATCGTTTCCGTCCAGTGTTGGCCTGTTGCTGCTGAGGTCTGTTCCCGTTTGCCGTTTGGGTTCAACGTCTGTTGTTCGCCGTCCGCCGTTCGCCCTTCGTCGTTCGTCGTTCACCCTTCGTATTTGTTGTTCGCATTCGTCATTCGCGGTCTGTCATCATCTTCTCCATTCTCCTTTCCTTCATCATTTGCGTTCGCTCCTCCATTGGAGTTGATCTGTTCACGTTCGTGTTTCGCACCTCCATTGCTGTCACGTTCGTGTTTCGCACCTCCATTACTGTCAGGTTCAGGCGATATCACTATTCTCCTATTATTTGTTGGGTTTGTTGTTGTTGCTATGTTTGATGTTCCCGTTTTTCCTATTTTTGCTAGGTTAGGTTGTTTCTGCAAAGAATTTAGGGTAGGTTGTTTCTGCAAAGATTTCTGCAAAGAGCTTCTATGGATTAAGGAAAACTATAGAAAAGGTACGTAACTGGTTATTATCATTCCATATGTTTTTATCAAGATTTCTTGCGTCTTGTGGAAATAATAGTTAACATGATTTTAGATAAATGATTGCTTTTGAGATGAAATAACTTTCAGCAGATATTATGTAGGATGACGAATGTTACACTTGGTTTCCCAATAACTTGCCATTTGATTTTAAAGTGCAGAACATGAATTACCAAATTGAGTTTAGTAAGACAAATAAACCTACATTGATCATGAATATCTAACATTGTCATAGTGCTTATACTTACTTTTTCATTGATGAAGATGTGCTTCTCAAAAGAAGAAAGGCTATCTACACTACACTTCTTCCCTGTCAGTTTTCAGTGTTGAAAGATTGCTTCCACTTTATCTTAATTCTTAGTTGCTAAACTTTATTAGGATGTAAGTTTTTAACTCATTTTTCATTAAATCGGGTTGTTCGCCAAAAGTCATGTATACTATTTCTGGAAAAGCCACCAAAATGCAGAAGAAGTTGTCTTTGCGCATCAGTTAAAACTGCAATCTTCGAACACAGAGTTAACAAAAATAAGGACATTGGAATTACTAGGATTAATACAAGACAATAGGGATAGAGGAGTTTGATTTTTTCCACCCACCCAATCTCATCTTTCGATCCATCTCCATCACTTCTTTTTTTCTCTTTTCTTTTGTTTTTCATGTCCCTGTCCATTTTTCTCCTCTCCCACTTTTTGTTTTTTTATTTCCCTGTACGAACTAATGCATGTCACATTATTCTTTTCATTTTCTTCACTTTTACTACCTCTTTTCTTTTATTTAGAATCTTTTCAAAAGCTAAATTATCACTTTTACTAAACCCTCTCTAGTAAGAGCAAGTCACCTTTTTTACATGGCAGGACTACTATCAACGAATTGGTACAGTCTATATTTACTATATCTAACCATCAAAGTTGAGAATAGTGACAAACAGAAAAGAGTGTTGCAGACAATTGTATAAAAGTATTTGAAAGATCACGGACTTGGACTGGTGTATTGATAGCAGCTCGCTCAATATGACCTCTATGGTAGCTATGATTTAGGTCTATCTCCAGAAACCTCCGGGCTCTAGCAATGTGTGCACCCTTTGAAATTCATAAGCTTCCTTTTTACGTTCTTCTTACCATTTCAACACTTCTTTTCTATCATTGTACCAAAGGTCAACTGTTCTCCTAACCTCTTTCACAGAAACCTGAGAAAAAACTGTGAAACTTTGTTTGGAAAACCAAATCAATAATGAAGGGACTTGTAAACTATTTAAGCCCTTCACAATAAGTTACAGAATTCAAGGTACCTTCCAATCCCTTGATAGCCCAACTGGAGTCTTTCTATACGCAATTGTGAAGTTAAGCATTTTGGCTTTTCTTCTTTCTGAAGCAAAGGCATCCTAAAGTGAAAAAGAAATGTAATAGATAAATGGCATGTTGTTTTAGGATCAACCAATGAGCAAATAGGTATATTTTGTTTAAATATTGATTTCAAATTAACTGTGTATCATGCATGTGTTCTCATAAATTGTTACAGTTGAGATAAATAAAAGAGACTATATTTTAGAGTAATTGAGAGAGCTTGAAAACTCTTCTCATATGTTCTCATTTATATTGATAGGATTCTGACACAATGTGTATAGGGAAAATCATTGATAGATATTTAGGTACAAAGATAGGTATGGCTAATAGGTACTAGCATTGTCCAAGTACAACTACTTCCTAACTATATTTAATGCTTATTCTAATAGTTACTATATAGAACTGGAGGAGAAATATATCTTTAGCAAGAAGGATTTGATATAATAATGCTAAGCTGGCTACAAGAAGATTAACTAAACCTCAAATCATATTATTAAATACATTCACACATCCGCAAACTCTAATGAATTTTTCGGCATATATGTTTGGAACCCCATAACATTTAGATCACAAACACACATGCTCAATGTTGGATGCTTTCCCTCTTATCAGTGCAAGCAGTAGCTGCCCTTTCATTGCAGTGATAACATCCATAATTCATTCTTTTTTAAAAGAAAAAAAAAACTTATTCTTTTAGGTTTCAGATATTGCTACCCATTTCTTCTATTTTTGAATGTATATGGAAACAAGTTTTTCTTTTCTTTTTTTAATCCAAGTTATATATAAAGGTGGTTTAAATAATATTTTAATTTTAAGTATGTTGTCATTATTATTACGGTTATCCCATTAAAAGTAATTGTATGCTTAATATATATTTGCCAATATTTTTTTTATGAAATATTTTAATAGGTTAAGAGTTCATATATATTATTTTATTTATGATACGAACTTTTAATGAAGGTGAGATTTTTCTTTTTCTTTTTAAGAAATATGTGATATCTATCCATTGAAAAAACTAATCAGTGTTAGGGAGAAAATAATTGAACTACTAAGAATAGTTTTCTATCCAAAAATCCATAATTGAATGTCTGTGGCCATGGATTCGTACCTAAAATAGAAAACCAAATAGACATGGTTTCATCTTCTGCTTTTAATTTGCTAGAATAAAAAATAAATTTTATTATTATTATTGTTATATATAGATATTTTACAGATTTTAGAAAAGTGAACCGAGGGATGATTGAAATATTTCAACAAATTTGGAACACATCCGATAAAATGGAAAAATCATATCATTGAATTATTTGTATAGTCATATATAATTAACCTTCTTTCTTTACTTAGCTTCAAAGGGTTTTGGCATTTTAATTTTTTACTTAGGCAATGAAATTATGAGCAGTGTATTTTGTTGACACATCAAATCTAATTCATTAGGTGGTTTTAATATTTTGATGTTTGTGCTTCAATCGCAAAGTCTTATTCATTTTTTTCTTTGCATGATATATGAATAATAGGAGGTAAGTGGCATGTATGATTTATGTGTGTATGGTAGCATGCAGTTTTTACCTAGAAAACTAGAAATGATCACACGCATAATTGTGAATTTTGTCCTTATTTTTGAATCTTATCTCATATGTGGCTTTTCGCCACTTTCTTTTCTTCTGTTCCATTTTTAAGAATTCCTTTATGTGAACTGTTCCAAAGTCAAATGAGATGTTATGTTATAATTAATAGTGTAGGGCTGAGTTCACAGATTGGACTGCGTGTTTAACTGAGTTCACAATGGATCGAAGTTGGATAAATTTTATACGCACAACAAATGAATATGAGAATGGAGTTGAACAATTTCTTGAATTTGCAAACATGAATGTTCCAGATAATAATGGAAGATTCTATTGCCCGTGTGTTAATTGTTTGAATGAGAGAAAACTACCAACTAACGTTATTCGGGAGCATGTTCTTTGTGACGGTTTCTTAAAGAGCTACACAAAGTGGATATGGCATGGTGAATTGATAGACATGCCAAGTGTTGATGTGTCTGAAGAAGAAGAAGAAGTTGATTTAGAGATGGGTGATCAACTAGAGGAAATGATTCGTGATGTTGGACATGATTCCTTCCAACGTGCAAATGTGTATGAGAATTTGTGCAATGATGCAGAAAAACCTTTGTACGCAGAATGCACTAAGTATACTCGATTGTCAACTGTATTGAAATTGTTCAATGTGAAGGCATAAAATGGGTGGACTGATAAAAGCTTCACAGAATTACTTGAGTTGTTAAGTGACATGTTTCCTGAAGGTAACACATTGCCAACACGCAATTATGATGCGAAGAAGATATTGTGTCCAATGGGTATGAAGTATCAAAAAAATTCATGCATGCCCAAACGATTGTGTCTTGTACAGGAAGGAGTTAGCCATGTTACATCAATGTCCACGATGTGGGGTGTCACGATACAAACAGAAAGATAACGAGTTTGAATCTAATAGTAAGGGTCCTCCTGCGAAAGTTTTATGGTATCTTCCTGTAGTTCCGCGGTTGAAACGTTTATTTAGTAATGCAAATGATGCAAAACTCATGAGATGGCATGTAGATAGACGTACAACAGATGGCCATTTGAGGCATCCAGCAGATGGTTTGCAATGGAGGAAAATTGATTCCATGTTTCCAAATTTCTCCAATGATTCAAGGAACATTAGGTTTGGACTTGCTATAGATGGAATGAATCCATATGGTAACTTGAGCAGTAAACATAGTTCATGGCCTGTTCTGTTAGTGATTTACAATTTACCTCCTTGGTTGTGCATGAAACGTAAATATGTTATGTTATCCTTGATGATCTCGGGTCCAAAACAACCAAGAAACGACATTGATATCCATTTAACCCCATTAGTTGAAGATTTGAAGATGTTGTGGGAGGAGGGTGTTGATATGTTTGATGGGTACACCAGTGATTCCTTCAAATTGCATGCCATGTTATTTTGTACGATCAACGACTTTCCAGCATATGGTAATTTAAGCGGATATAGCACTAAAGGTCATAAAGCATGCCCTATATGTGAAGAAGGCACATGTCACCATCAACTACAACATGGAAGGAAAACAATATACCTTGGACATCGAAGATTTCTTAGTACAAATCATCCATATCGTAAATTAAAGAAAGCTTTTAATGGGTGTCAAGAAAATGAATTAGCTCCAATGGTTTTAAGTGGATCACAAGTATATGAACGTGTGAAGGACATTGGGGTTGTGTTTGGAAAGATGAAGAAAAAAGGCACTTCAAGCAACATATGGAAGAAAAGGTCAATTTTCTTTGATCTCCCGTATTGGAGGGTGCTTGATGTGAGACATTGTATAGATGTTATGCATGTAGAGAAAAATGTGTGTGATAGTATTATCGGAACACTCCTCAATATTCAAGGCAAGACAAAAGATGGTCTAAATGCTCGTTTGGACTTGGTTGAAATGGGTATAAGAGAACAATTAGCTCCACAATCACATGGTAAGCGAACATACTTGTAACCAGCATGTCACACATTGTCTAAACAAGAGAAGAGAAGTTTCTGTGAGAGTTTACAAGGTGTGAAAGTTCCACTAGGTTACTCTTCCAATTTTAAAAGACTTGTATCCATGAAAGATCTAAAATTACTTGGGTTAAAATATCATGATTGTCATGTATTGATGCAACAACTTCTACCAGTGGCTATTCGAGGCATATTGCCTAAGAATGTTAGATATACCTTAACAAGATTATGCTTCTTTTTTAATGCAATATGTAGTAAGGTTATCGATATTGAGAAGTTGGACCAACTAGAAAATGAGGTTGTAGTCATATTGTCAGTTGGAGATGTACTTTCCTCCATAATTCTTTGATATTATGGTCCATCTGATTATTCATTTAGTCCGAGAAGTTAGAATTTGTGGTCCAGTATTCTTAAGATGGATGTACCCTATTGAGCGATACATGAAGATATTAAAAGGGTATGTAAAGAACCAATATCGTCCAGAAGCATCAATTGTTGAAAGATATATTACAGAGGAAGCTATTGAGTTCTGTACAAACTACTTATCACAAGTTGAAGCTATAGGGGTACTTAAGTCTCGTTACCATGGAATAGGTGTTGGTAAGGGTACTCGAAGTGCAAAAGTTATAACTCTAAGTAGAGATGAAGTTCTCCGAGCACATTTATATATATTGAATAACACTAAAGAAGTCATTCCCTATTTAAGTGCTCATAAAGATATTGTAAAGAGAAATAATCCACGAATGTCTCAGAAGTGGGTCATTAATGAGCACAACAGAACTTTTTTGAAGTGGTTCAAACAACAGGTTCAAAATGACAATACAACTTCTGATACATTAAACTGGCTAGCAAGTGAGCCAAACTATGATGTCCTATGTTGGAGTGGGTATGACATAAACAATTATACATTTCATACAAAAGTCGAAGATGACAAAAGCACCACACAAAATAATGGAGTAATGGTTGTAGCTGAATCAATGCATTTCTCAAGTTCAAAGGATAAATATCCGATTAAGGCCTCAATGTGCTACTTTGGTGTAATTGAAGATATATGGGTAATAGATTACACAAGTTTCAGAGTACCTATTTTTAAATGTAAGTGGGTTGACGGTAATACTGGCGTGAAGACCGATGGTCTAGGTTGTACTTTGGTTGACCTAGAAAAGGAAGGTTATAATGAAGAGCCATTTATCATGGCATCTCAGGCAAAACAAGTGTTATATGTCACCGATCCCGTTAACAAGAGATGGTCAGTGGTTCTCCAAGGTAAAACCAAACAGTATACTGATTACAATGATGAATTAATACTTGATATTAGCGAAACTCGATCCTTCTCATCAAATATGCCAACCTTGATTGTCGATAATGAAGTAGATGATGTTCATGCCATGCGTGATGACCACAACGAAGGGTTGTGGGAGAACATTCTAACTTGACCCATTTATTTCTATGCCAATAAACTTGTGTGTGTTATTGGTACGTTTTCTTCCTGTTCATTGTTTTAAAAACTATGATTCATGTATATTTTGGATTAGTTGAAATATTGAGTTTTAAGCATTTTTTTGCTTTCAGGTAACTTTTATATTCTACTTTTTCTATATTGGAGAAGTTTTGATTTGAAGCCATAACCTAATATCCATTGCTTTCAGGTAACTTTTGTATTCTACTTTTTCTATATGATTCTTCGAATATTCTTCTTCACATGCTAAATCCATGAATTATTCTGAATTATATCAGACAGTCTTTATTGTTTTGTTCATGGCTGTCAGAATTGTATGAATTAACAATTCGATTTTTAGAATATATGTGTTTTGTTCATGGTTGTCATAACATTCTTTTCAACAACTTTGCTTCCTCTGCAGTTTTTTATTTTATTTTATTTTATACATGATGTGTTGTTTTTTATTTCTATATACCAATAGTAAAATTTTACTATCACCAAGAAATTTAGATTCACATATTATATATTATACCAACCACTGGTAAGCAATACATGCTAATTATAACCACCTAGTACCTTAAAACACAACCTATTTGTTAAGCCATTTTCACTGATTAATTCTCCTCTGTCATATACCTAAAATAAAAGCATCCATCTACAATAGTTGCAAGAATTTAATACGATATCACACATATTATAAGAATCCTTTGCCAAACTAAGAGTTTCCAATGTAACTGGATGAAAGGCACGCATACACACATAAATAATACTCATCAAAACTTTGCTATCTCTAATCAAGGTTGATGTATAGAAATTTGATTTTAAGGCATCTTGGCTTCTTTAAACAACACATTGACAAGCTTATATATACTGAAATTGAGAATCATGTATATGGATGACTATATAATTGAAGAAGTTGTTATGTAAAATTATCATCAATCAATCTGAAATGAAATCTTAAGATATTTAAAATAGACTTTCAGAATATTCGTTTACATTTGCCATGGATAGCCAATTTCTTAGCAGACTTGCATTATTAACATGATGTTGCTGCAAAAATATCTTAATTGCAGTAATTCAACCTTTTGAACATTAAAAGATGGAATACAATTACATTTATCTTTTTGCTTATTTTTTACCTTTTATGCATATATATTCATATCTGAAAAGTATATTACAAAGGACAACTTTTAGGTGTCTGATCTTAATGTTCATAAACATTTTATTTGTAGGACTGAAAAGGGTACCTGATATTTATTAATTCTCAATAACAATTATTTATTTGAACAAGGATATGTCTGGTGATACACCATTTGGTGACCTCCCACCTTCACAAGATGGGGACAAGATATAGACGTCTACCAAAAAAAAGGGTAGGCGTGGGACTAGGTTGAGAGAGTTAACAGTTAGTCGCAACGCAGATCAGAGATTGCCTATCCAGTTTGATATGCAAACTGGTAAAGCTTTGGGAGATAATAGCACGAAATTCACCAGCTATGTGGCTTTGCTTGGTAGGAGCAAGTCATCCATTCTTATAGATGATTGGGACCATGTTCCAGAGACAGTAAAGAACCAGATTTGGCAAAGTGTCCAGGTATGAAATCTTAACTTAAATAATTTATTACATAAATATATAACTGATACTTATTATATGTAATTCATTCTTATTGTACATGTCACATATGATGTCCCAAACAGTAATTTGTTAAGGACAAAATGGATTTCATTTGCTGGAGAACGGTGGAAGGGTTTTAAGACGGACCTTACAAGTCGTTATATCTATGGTCCCTTAAGTGATAGAAAACTTTGTGAGAAGTATCAATTCCTTGATGAAGGCACATGGCAGGCTTTTAAGGAGAGGCAATTAAATCCTGTCTTTTAGGTAAATTCATATTATATGTAGGTTTAACTATTTAATTCAACATGTTGCTAACATAAATCATTCTTTATACTTTGGACCTCATAGGCTAAAAGGAAAGCTGCACAAGAGATAGCGAAAAAGAATGTCCACCCCCACAGATTGTCCCACGGGGGTTATGATAAATTGGAGTAGAAGATGATGAAAGAGGCATCTGCCTCTAATTCCAGTGGGACTACGGTTACTCATCCTCCTCGCCATGATAAATGGAAAAGAGCTCGTCAAAAACCAACCGGGGATTACATATCTGCAGAAACAGAAAGTGTAGCTAGGCGTATTGTAAGTAACTCAAACTAATTTATTTAGATGTGTATTAATATATTTTTGTGTTGTAGGATGAGTTGGTCGAGCAAAGCACACAAGGATCATTCACTCCATAGGGGCGTGAGGACATATTGGCAGTTGCCATTGGTCGTCCAGAGCATCCTGGACGTGTTCGTGGTGTTGGAAAATTTGTAGGCATCCGTCAATTCTTTGGTCCTCCATCAACTCATCATAATAAAGC
>Ga0214544_1005423_pt1 | contig 24705 bp, 13 predicted proteins | sample CNSS3metaG_FD_160074 | JGI IMG/M metagenome (GOLD analysis project Ga0214544, IMG submission 160074) | Root nodule microbial communities from cowpea collected in UCLA plant growth center, Los Angeles, California, USA - CNSS3 | ecosystem: Host-associated > Plants > Roots > Nodule | place: USA... | reverse complement strand
TTTCTTTTTTTTTTTTCTTTTTTTTTTTTGGTTTTTTTTAATGTTTTTTTGTGGCACCTAATGCTTTTGGCTGTGAAAGTGAATTTGGTGAAATCAATGACCACTAATTTTATGTTGCCGTCTGAAATGAAAAAATAAAATAAAGTAAACGAGGATAGTTTTGAAATGGAATGTACTGGGAGACCATTTCTTGTATTTTTGTATTTTTGTATTCTACTACTTTTAAAATTTAAACTATTGATATTTGTTCTGCAAAATCATTGTGACGAACAATGCTTCTTAGAGCTTCGATGCTGTTTAAGAAGATTGTTGGAGTGTAGTAGTAAATAATCTTTATATCAAGAGAAAAGTTTCAGTTTCTTTTAGTTGGACTATTCTAACCTTTTTTCTTAGTATTTATAATATTGTTTTTAAATAAATAGTGATTTAATATAAAAAATATTTGTATGTTTTATTTTCAATATAATAAAAATAAAAATTTATACCTTTTTTAATTTTATTAATAATTGAAGTAATTAAATATACATTTGATTTATATTTATTTATTACATAAAACCATTATCGTCAATATACAATATTCAACCTTAATCGTTAAAACTTAAATTGTATTTAATAACTATAGATGAAAATTGTTAATAACTTTTAATTATTTTAACTATTTGCAACATTTAAATAAAATTAATTGAACTAATACTTTAATATTTAAAGTTATTTTTTATTATGTAAAAAATGAAATATATCAATGACTATGTTTTACCGAATATACTATTTGCAATATTTTCTTTTATTTAATTTATATAAACTTAGAGTCATGATTCGAAATAAAATTCAATACTTTATTTATAATTTAAATATTGTATTTTTGTATCTTTTTCTCTTTTATCCTAGAATCATTATATCAGACATGAAATTGAATAACAAGCAAGGTGAAATCTTAGATTTCAAAATCTCTCTTAATTTATTTTATTAACTTTTAATTTAGTCTCTAAAATATTTTGTATGTTTTAATATTATTGTTTTTATGATTTTTTTCATTTATTATTTTATTCTCAAATTTTGATGTTGTGATGTATAGTTATTTTTAATCTGCAAGAAAGAAATACAAGGCAAATCATAGTAACAGTTAACAGTAAGGTGGATATATTTTGAATCCATGCACACAAGTTATTGCTATTATACATTAAGAAGTTGATACACGAACAAATGTTTTGACCTATTTGCCAGCAAAACAGAAATGAAGAAAATTGAGTCTCTTGCAAAACGATTATTTAATAATAATAATAATAATATTAATAATAAAAAAGTTACAATGGAATAATTATTATCTTAATTCAAAATAAATAAGTAGCTTATTTTTATGCTTACGTGTTAGTAATTATATTATATAAAATAAATGTGTACTTTTATATAACCAAGCTTTAAAATAAAAATAAATTTTAATATATCATAATAAATGAATATTATATTTAAAATTATAATGAATAATTAAATTAAGATATAAAATTATTTTGATATAAGTGGTCTATTTATGGATAAAGAAGTTAATTAGATTGAGATGGGATATGAGGAATTTATCTTGCACCTTGCACTCTCACATTTTCTAAAATTTCAATTATATTTTTATTGTAATTATAGTTTTGGATTATGCAATCTGAATGCAAAATTACATTTGGAGTTGTATAATCTAGAATGCCTTGTAAAATTCAAAACTTACATTCTACGTCTTTTACTCGTGAGGAGAGGAAGGAAGAAGGAAGAAAAGAAAGAAAAATTTAACTTTTTAACTTGTTTATGGGTACAATAAGAAAACATCGGAGTGCAGGAAGAAATTTCCTCTTATGCCCACATATCTTATAGATAAGGCCACCAGTCCAAAGTTTTGCTTTATGCACCCTTATAATCCCAAATTTCACTTTCATAAATTTTAACCTTTATAATAGGGAATAGGAAGTTTTTTAAAAATTTTAGAACAGTATTTTTAAAATAAAAATTTTAGAACAGAATTTTTTAAATAAATTTTTTAAAATATAAAAAATATATTCTGAAATAACTTATTTCAGAACCTATAAAATATCTTTCATAAGCATTTTGAAGCAAACTTTTCAACAAATATATATTTTACTTTTTTTTTATCTATTTTCTTCTTGCTCAAAGAGGACAGTAGAAAAAAAAAATACAGTAATAACAATGATTGTAACAGTAGCGACTGTATACAAAAAAAAAAGTAAAATATATAAATATATATATATATATATATATATATATATATATTTGAATAGGTTTATTATTAATACAGGGTACAGTTAGTAATGATGGGTGCCGGAAGAAAAGACCATGTACATATGACAACTTTTCCCTATTCTTTTCATTTGAATCTGTGAAAACAATTTTTTACATCTTAATTTATTAAAGAAATAAAGTCTGAAGGTACCATTTTTCTCTGCTCAAAATAGAGATACAATTGGAAACTTAAATTTAATAAATAAAGTAATTAATTGTAATATTCGCATATTAATTAGATTCCATGATCAAGCAAAAGCCATCATTTTAAATATGAAAATATATCACCATTACAACAATACAAAATAAAAACTACAAAGTATTAAAGACTTTAATTTTGGAGTTATATTTGCATGCAGATCATATTTAATTTATAAAACAAAAATGTTGTAAATCTGCATTAACTAATTAAATTATTATTATTATTATTATTATTATTAATATGTGCATGCTGATTATACACATATAATAATCAAAATTTTTAATATTATTATGTCATTTAAAGTTGATAATAAAGATAATTTATACATTCATACTTTTTTGTATACACCTTATGTTTAATTAATATTTATTATAGACTGAAAAGTCATAAATTCAAATGTTCGCGTGGTTCTTTTATAATAGTATCAAAATTCTACTTTTTTTTATTATAAATTGAGAGATTAAAGTAATAGTGTTTTCGTCCTTATTCATTGAAATGCAATTACCATCATCTACCTATTTGATTTGGAGTCTTATAATTGTTTGTTCTAGTTACTCGCTTTTCAACAGAATTTGCTTTAAATTGAAAAGCCCTTTCAGTGCAGGGTTTCTAATCTGGTGATTTTTCCAGTTAAATTTTCATTTTAGATTTTATTTTATTTTCCATTTTTCCTCCATGATTTCCATTGATATACAAAATCAAAACAGTTTCTTTCTTTATTTGATTGGTGAGAATGAGAAAGAATAATAAAGGTCTTTATTTGATAGGTCAGAAAGAAAATAAAAAGAATAATTATGGATAAGTATAAAATAACTTATCATTATTTTTTTTAACGTTATTCTATTTTGTTTGGTTTGGTATAGGTTCTGAATACTTTTCTTTATTTGATCCTTAGATGGAGAAAGGTGGTAGAAGAATTATTTCACAAAAAAACTAAAAAAGAAGAAGTCTTATTCATACATCTAATTTTGTTTATATATGAATATTTGTTTAAATTTCCTCATATTAAAACCTCTATTTTTTTAATTCACATAACTTGTCCACTCAACAAATTTCCATCACAAACAAAATTTTCCAAATGCTTATCTCAATCAATCATTTACCATACTCTAATTATTGAAGTACATAATCTGACATCAGAACCTTGATTTTTTGAGTCCCTTGTCTAAATATGAACAAAACACAACACTGATAACTTAGTTTTTCCTTTTGTTGTTAAGCAATTAATCTTATTCTTGTTCTTGTTCTTAACAGTGCTATTATTACGACACCCAACAATGTTAATAATCTAATTGTAATGAATGCAGTTGGATTTTGTAGGGTTTCAAAAAGACAGAAAATCAGCGTGGAAATCAGGTTTTGGCAAAAGCGTACGAATCAGGCACATGGCGACCACACTCCAGACACCAACTAAGGTAGAATGTTGTGTTACGTGTCAGTGTCGTGTCTCATTTGATCTTCCCATGAGCCACTAGATTCAAATTCAAGTATCCACTATAGAACTAGTGGTGATGGTGATCAAAAACACAAGAAAAAACCTTCACCTTTCTTTTCTGTTCAAATAGATGCCACCTATAGCCATAGCCACTCACACATGATAATATGCATTGATGCAGAAACACTTTCACTTTCAAATTATCTAACTTACCCTTTCTCTCTGCATATGAACAATTACATTCACACACAGAATTTGTGCACGATGTGATGTGTGATGTGTGAGTGTAGCATCTTCCAAACAAACCAAGTGCTCATATTCAACGGTTCTAATGATGCAACAAAATCATCATCATCAGCACCATTTCGCAGAAAGTTCTGCCATATTTTCATCACCCAATTCATCACACTTCAATTATTATCCTATGAGCTGAAATCAGCAGCACACATGACAGATAAAGTTTGAGACCAGATTTGATTTGAAAGATATAAACTTTTGATTACCCACATCTTTTAATTGCTCCAAAATAGCTTATATTATTAATATTAGTTATATTATTAGGAAAAGAGAAGAAAAAAAGAAAAAAGGGTATTGATCCAAGTTTATCAGAATTCTATCATTTTCAAACTGGATGCTGATATATGACAGGCCAACCCATCCACTAAGGGATGCAATCAATGTAGTGTTTCAATGGCTCACCTTAGTCTCTCCTTATGGGAAGAGAATCTTTGCCACTAGCTACAAATGTTATCAGAACCTCATGCGAGGGTAAACATGGAAAAGGGTGGGTCAATAGTAACGTTAACTAGTCAAACCAAACTAAGAGAAAACAAAAAAAGAAGAAACTTTTGGCGATTCCACCTTCACTGTTGCCATGGCAAATGCATCCAATTCATTACATTTGTGGGTGTGCCTGTTATGTGTTTGTATATATATATAATATATATTCTGATTCTGAACGCATATATATGTGGTTGGGCCTTGTCATTTTTCGAAATGCTATATATTTGCCGTTGTTGTGACGAATCTGTGAAAAGTAAATTTTCTGTAGTCAAAACTGTTTTTCCTCGAGAATTTAAGAGTAGTATAGATTATGGGTTCTTCTTGAAGAACAAAAACCGTCAACTTTGTATCACTTTGTATTCAAATTATGGAACAACACCCTACAAAAGAAAAACAGGTAAAGAGTATAATCCTCCTTGATTAAGAAAATACTGCGATTTTTTATTATTTGGTCATTTTTTATTTTTATTTCAGCTTTTATTTAGATTATTCAAGGTTTGCTTTTTAATTGATTGTATTTATCAAATTTTATATCAGTTTAAAACTATTTAGTACTTTATTAGTATACATCAAAGTTGATGTAACGTATATTTTATATTTTTTAATATTATTACTATTATTTTTATTGTTATTAATGTTGACACAATCAAATTTATATAATTCAAGATGATTCTATTAGAAATTATTTTTAACAAGTAATTAATGATGTAACAATTGATATAAGCCATTATAATAACATGATATTTTTTTATGTGTGTACATTTCTCATATATATATATATATATATATATATATATATATATATATACATTTTTTTGTTGGAGTTCAACACAAATGAGCTAGATTGTTAAATAGATAATACTTCCTTTTAACAACTCTTATTTGAGATCAAGGAGTGTTTAACACATTGCCTCCTTATTTTAGACACAAAATCTTGTTTTGTATGCATTGTGAATGCTTCTTATTCAATTGAAGTAATAATTGTTTGTATCAGAAAAAAAATCTGTTTTGATACAAAAACTTTGCTCATAAAGGAACAAAAAAATTAACAGGAACACAAGGTACGATATGGAATTATTGTATGAACAAATTGTAGTGAAGCGAATTTGTTATCTGCTGTATGATTGGTGGACACAATGTTGATTTTCGGTTGAATGAATAGTATTTTTGTAGTCTTTTAAATCCGATATTTATGGATGATATTTTAGACACCAGATGCCAACCACAGCATCCGTGGGTCAACAAGCTTAATGTGTGAAAGTTAAATTTAGATATCACAGCAAAAAAGGTTCCAAGCAAATATATAAACACAAAATTCAATAAATACCAACATTTAACACTGAGATAAATTACTATAATTTTTTTTTCCACTTTCTTACCTGGGAGATTGAACATATTTACTAAGAGAATAATAGTCTTTATTAATACTCTGATAATGTTACCGTTTGTCGCATTCCAGTCATTAGTTGTTAACACTTCTTCTATATATGTACCCCACATCAATCCATACAGTAGCTGTGCCTTTGGGAAAAGAAAGCATCTTAATATCTTTCATGTCCATCCAATTGGTGAGGAAAAGGCAAAGGAGAAAGAACAATTAAACTAAGGTAAGGAAGATGTTAACAGTATATTATAATTCCACTTTTCAATATCTCTGCCCATACATCACAACTAATAAACATAGTATTAATACCAACCAGGCATTATCAGTTTTGGTATGCTTGTCTGATGTTCAAAGTTTGTGTTACATAGGTCAGGTGACACAACTGTTACTACAGTTAGAGAAGATGGAAGAAGAGAAGAAACTAGAGATAGTTGAAAGAGATGAAGACTTGGAGGATCAGGTAGCTGCAGCTGAAGTTCAGTCTCAGCCATGGAGAGAACAGATAACCCTGAGAGGAGTGTTTGTGAGCATGATGATTGGAATCATATATAGCATAATAGTCATGAAACTCAACCTCACAACTGGCATGGTTCCTAACCTGAATGTTTCTGCTGCACTCCTTGCCTTTGTGTTTGTCCGAACCTGGACCAAGGTTTTGAGCAAGGCTGGTATTGTAGCCAAACCCTTCAGCCGCCAGGAAAACACTATCATACAGACTTGTGCAGTTGCATGTTATAGCATTGCTGTTGGAGGTTAGAGTTTTCTCTTCTATCTTTCTGAAAATATGTGTCCTCTTCATAAATATTTCTTGCTGAATTTACACTCTCTCTGTACTTTTGCTTGAAGTTTGATCTTTGTATATATTGACAGGAGGATTTGCTTCTTATCTGTTGGGATTAAACAGAAAGACTTATGAGTTGTCTGGAGTAGGAAACGAGGGTAACAGTCCAAACGCTATCAAAGAACCTGGATTTGGTTGGATGACTGCCTTCCTTTTTGTGGTGTGTTTTGTAGGTCTCTTTGTCTTGATTCCACTCAGAAAGGTATTACTTCTATATCTTCCTTTATGTGATTTACATATGATTGGATGCATGTATTTAAAACTTTTCACAAACACTCATCAACAAATCAGACTATGTTTTTGTTTTTGTGATATACTTGTTGGTTGACTTGGGGACAGTGATGAAGTTGAGTAAGTTGCATGTGTAATGAATGCTCTCACTTGAGTAAGAAAATACTTCTTACAATACTTCTTTCTGCTGCAGATCATGATAGTTGACCTCAACTTGACTTATCCCAGTGGTTTGGCCACAGCTGTTCTCATCAATGGTTTTCATACTCAGGGAGACAAAATGGCCAAGTATCCTACACTTCTCTACTATTCATAAGCTTTCATTTGTTGCTATTTGCATATATAAGTTCTACTGTTCAAATATTTTTTTTACAACTTTTCTTTTCCGGTTGATAATACACTATACGGAAAAGAAGAAAAGCTTCCTGTTAATAACTAACAATCTTCATAAAATATTGCAGGAAGCAAGTACGGTGTTTCACAAAGTATTTTTCTATCAGTTTCTTATGGGGTTTATTCAAGTGGTTCTTCTCAGGGATAGAGGACTGTGGATTCGAACAGTTCCCCACCTTTGGATTACAAGCTTGGAAGCAAACGTATGAGTTTTTAGTTTTTAGTATGCTAAGTGCTTCTAAACTTCTAAATGAAATGTTACATCCCATATGTTTCTGATCACACTCTGGATTTAATTTGCAGATTCTATTTCGATTTTAGTATGACTTTTGTTGGAGCAGGAATGATTTGCTCTCACCTTGTGAACGTGTCTTTGCTCCTTGGAGCTGTGATCTCCTATGGACTCATATATCCACTCACTGATAGACGAAGAGGAGACTGGTTCCCGGACAATTTAGAAGAAAGTAACATGAAGGGTTTATATGGTTACAAGGTTTTTCTATCAATCGCACTAATCCTCGGTGATGGCATATACAACTTCACCAAGATTCTAATTTGCACAGTCCTAAACGTCCATGAGAGAATAAAGAACAAGAACAATAAAAATGGTAAGATCCGTCAAATTCACACACTTGTGTTTTATTTATTTTCCAATTATGATGATGAAGATTATTATATCTAATGATGAGATCATATTCTTACTGCAACAGTGACTTCTCTGTTATTTTTCAATTATGATGATGATAACAGTAATAATAATATATATTATATGTAATGTTGAGGAGGTTGTATTCTTACTGCAACAGTGACTGCTGATAGAAAGGAGAAACCCAGTGAAGACATTAAAGAAGCTGAGACATTTCTGACGGAGAGCATTCCCATGCGGATTGGAATAGTTGGATACGTCGTTTTAACAATCATTTCCATAATTATTTTGCCTCGCATGTTTCCTCAGCTGAAATGGTACTATGTTGTGGTTGCTTACATATTCGCTCCTTCTCTGGCATTCTGCAATGCTTTTGGAGCAGGTCTGACGGACATAAACATGGCATATAATTATGGGAAAGTTGCACTCTTTACGTTGGCAGCACTCACTGGAAAAGAAAATGGTGTGGTGGCTGGACTAGTAGGTTGCGGTCTGGTTAAATCCGTGGTCTCAGTGTCCTGTATTCTGATGCAAGATTTCAAAACTGCTCATTACACACGTACCTCACCCAGAGCCATGTTCGTATGCCAAGTAATCGGCATTGCAATGGGGTGTGTGGCGGCTCCTCTCAGCTTCTTCCTATACTACAAGGCATTCGATGTGGGAAATCCGCAAGGAGAATTCAAAGCTCCGTATGCTTTAATTTACAGAAACATGGCAATCATTGGTGTCCAAGGTTTCTCAGCATTGCCCCAGCATTGCTTGCAGCTTTGCTTTGGGTTCTTCGCTTTTGCCATTGGAGCAAACATGATCAGAGACTTTTCACCAAAAAAGATTGGTAAATGGATGCCATTACCAATGGTCATGGCCGTACCATTTCTGGTTGGAGCATACTTCGCTATCGACATGTTCATAGGTAGCGTGGTTGTGTTTGCGTGGCACAAGCTGGACTCCGTGAAGGCAGAGTCCATGGTTCCAGCAGCTGCTTCTGGACTCATTTGTGGGGAAGGACTGTGGACTTTACCTGCTGCTATTCTAGCTCTTGCAAGAATCCATCCTCCCATCTGCATGAAATTTGTTCCCTCCTAAAGTTTGACCCACAACAGGACAAGCTGTTAATTAAATGCTATAGGAATTAGCTACCGTACCCTTCTTTTTTGGTGAACACGTGTGCACTCTGGATTCACATCCTCCATATGCATTGCAGAAGAGTGTTAGTGTAACCGCATACAGTTTGTAACATCCAAATTTTCTGACAAAAATAAGGTCTGTTTTTTGAGCGCAGCTCTTGCAGGTACATCCCATCCCAGCAAAAAAAGTAAAGAAATCCATGTAGTCTTGAGTAATACATGGTTTTTCAGCCTTGCCAGGAAATGGACTAAAGAATGTATAACCAACGAAGTGTAAAATGGCGCGGAGGATCAAACAACGAAAATAAGGCTTGAACCGGAATAGAAATTCATAGAAATGAGAGTGTAAACAACATTAATTCATATTTCAGTTCCTAAAACTCTGCAACTCTTGTGAAATGTATATTTGTAAAAGTTAGAAACAATCTCGTTAACGAGTAAACCAAGATTTTTCAATTGTATTGAAATTATTTCATACATAACTCAATATTATACACAAGTTCGCGAGAAGTGCAAAACGCGGGAATTAGTTCTTGCTAAATTGGAATATTAAATTGATGGTACACTTAAAACTTGTATTCATCCTGTTATTATACCAGCCAGAACATCACTTTTGCCTCGCACATAAATTGTGTAAACTAGACGAAGTGCATCCAGCCAGCCATCCAATGATTCCCAAGAGTCAGCAACCTTGATAATGCAAGTAAAAATGAAGATTAGAGCTGCATTTTCAAAATCTAAAGAGATGCTCGTGTTTTCAGATTGAAATGAAATCACATTTCAAAGATTTCATCTCAAATATGAAATCAACCCTTGTATAATTAATTAAATTTGGATTTAGGATATCCATTTTTAAAGAACAATGGAGATCAGTGGTGGATAGGTTACTTGGGAAACACAAAAACACATGAATGGACTTTGCCTTTCTCTGCAAATGCACGGAAAAACTATTCGATGCATGGAGGTTATGCCCCCCCTAGTGACTACTTCATTATGAAAGAGGTCATTGGCTTTGTCACTCAAATGCCTGTGTCATAACTAAATGTTGTCTTCAATCATTTAGTGCAATTGATTAAATAATACTTGATAACCCCAGAGGAAACGAGCAATTAATCAGTGCGATATGGACAAACTAAGATCAACAAACTGTTGCTTACCAAGTAAAACGATCCATGACTTGTATCTATGCAGAGCCCTGCACCAGGTGGTAAGGTCAGATCAGCACATGCTGATACAGAAATTATATCTGCTATATCTACTTTGATAGTCTTCTTATCCCCGTTCACTGCATCTACTGATCTGCCTGAGAGGCTTTGAGGTACTTGTTTATGATCTCCTCTAGGTACCTGAATGAAGGAATACAAATTATTTAATCAAAATTAGCAGTTGTAAGACTAGAACCTATAAGGTATGAATAATTTTTAAACTAACTAAAAAAATTCAATTTGTCAGCCGCATCTTACCTGCTGAAGCTTTTCATGATCCAAAAGGAACTCTGACCGTTTCCAGTCATTATGGGGTGCAATCATTGACCCCACAGGAGGTGCAGTTAAATATCCAACTTTAAGGTGTGGTAATGGTAGCTGTGGAAAATGAGTTCTGTCAAAGTTAGTATTTAAATGAATGGTTCCATCAACTAACACTGACATTAAGTAATGAAACAATAATAACGGATGGTATATATCAATCCAAGGAGGATAAGTTAACTTCTAAAGAAAATAATATAAGTTGTCTCACTTCAAGTACTACTTGAGGAGATGAGACATGTGAACCAATAATCCAATAAACCACATGGTTTCTTAGTTGAAACAAAATTCAGAAAGCTAGAAAGAGCAATATTTTTTAAGTCGTTTAAATGATAAATTATGTAGCATATTGCAATGTTCATCCAGATGATTAAGGATAAATTGTACTCACCATAGAGCGCACCAACCGCAAAGCACTACTATAAACCTGTTAGATACACCAAAATAATGAGTAAAAACAATACATAAGCAGATTGCATGATTAAAATAGGAGAAAAAAAATTAACAGGATCCAAGGATAAATAGTGGCTTCTTACTGAATAATTTGGTTTCAGTGCATGAGCAGCAGCAATATATATTGCAGACTGGCTGTACAATTCATTTGGTGAAACTTCTTGAGCATTCACTGATCCCCCAGTTCTTAAAGTGTCCTCTGCTAATCCATACTGTGAAGGCATTAAGCTAGTCAAATATTAACTCTTAATACTATTACATACATGTCAATACAAAACACCAAAGTATAATATGCCATTAAATATGTGTAAAATGAAGAAGCAATATGACCAGAACAGTTCCAAGATTGTAAATTGCCCGATGGAAATCAAATTGCAATTGTATGGCTGCACGAAACTGCATCAAAGAATATGGAAAAGTCAAAAGTGGAAGAGTAAATGTGCTATATTCAGAGGACATGGCTGATGTAAAAAATTGTTTGTCACTTCCATCTAATTCCCTCCAAAAAATGTTACCTTGCTGATTGCAGTTCTCACAATCTTTTGCTTTTCTCGGGCTGGAACAATGGCACTGAGTTCCTAAATTGGAAATCAATTTTTGAAGCAAAGACAATACAAACAAATTAACTGAGAATTTCCAATAAAGAAAATTATGAATTTTATAATTTTATTAAGTACATTTTTTGCAAAATAACTCTCAGGGCATAGGGAAATATATTCTGAAAAAGAGAAGAGAGTTGGCTATGATTAAAAGAAAAACATTCTGACACAGATTAACGATTGAACTGTGCCCATGGATGCTTAATTACAGCATTGAATGAGCCTGAAGAGCTACTATACCACTTTTAAGTTTAGGTGATTAATTATAATACTTGAAAAGATATCTATGACTGCACATTTCATGAGATTTATTCACCAGAACCAAAGTGCATTTGGTATAAAGAAAGTTTCAGATGAAGTGAAAAGATCCAAGTCTCGAGAGAAATGAAAATGTGGTTTTAAAAAGCATTTATGTAGCTTCTCCTAAAATTCTATTTTAATTACTTGCAAGATACATACATGTCAATAGGGGAGACACAAACATGCAGCTAGAAGCATGAAACATTGCAAATACACTATTATTTTTAATTGCCGTTTGTACGTAGTGAAATGCTGGTACACAGGAAAATTAAATATACCTGAAGAGCAAGTCCCCAATTATTGAGTGCCTGAAATAGATTCCGTGAAAGTTAGTAACAAGGGATAATTGTGAAGAAAATCGAAAGTGTAGGAACAGAAAGTGTACAGAATAAAGCAAATATAACAAAGGAAACAAGAAAGGCTGTTTCAAAGAAATTATAAGAAATTGTAAGAAAAACTTTAATTGAGAAGGACCTGGGGACTGTTCCAGTTAAGTTGAACCGCTTTTTCATAGTTCTTTGTTGCCTGGGGAAAATATTAAAAAAATTAGATATGTTATGATAGTCCTCTCTCTATCAACCAAACCTTGACAGCTATAACCAAAATGTGAATAGTTCTTCCATTCAAGTTCAGTATGAAATTCAGTTCTTTGCCAAGAACCATCCAAAATGTGCATGAAAATCATTTATAAAAGGAAGCATTTATTTTTACTGACCTGCTTCCACAGCTCTTCAGCTTCCTTTGTGCGGCCACGCATCTTTGCCCGATCAGAAATTGCTATAGCCCAATTGTAGAAAGCCTGAATACAATCAAATGTAGAGGAAAATGAAAAGTAAGGGCTTGGACTTTTGTCCAAAAACACAGACATACTTAGGCAAATAGGAACAATTTTGAGCTTTCCTATTATATAAATAGACTTTTGACAAAGGTACTAATTGTGTATCATCAAAATATGGACAGCATTTTCCTACAGATAGATGGACTACCAATACTGCAGGGCGGGTGAGATAGCACAGGTTACTACTCCCATCAGGTATGAATACTGATATTTGGTGAAGCATGCCTAGTTATGTAAAATGTAGCTCATACTAATACTAATACAATGGAAGTGTGGGATTACATGACCAGGAAATTCCAAAAGTGTTACATATGAACAACAAATTTCTTTAATTAACAAGGGTGATACTGATAAAAGATCTAGAAGTTCCGAAGACATGCCACAGAATTTTGAGGGTCTGAAACACTCAATGCTAAAAGGACTTAATTTCCTCTCACAAATGAAAAGATGATCCGTCTCTCAACCACCCCTCTTATTTATAAACAACATGCCTTGTTCAAACTATTTCAGCTCAGTAACCTAACCAATGGACTTACTAAGTATCAACTAACACATATACCAGTTTTCCAGTTGTTTAATTTTAAAGCACTGTGACCAACCCAACCAGACCACTGCAGGCAGCCCAAAATGAACTTAAACTTCTGCATCAAACCAAAAATATGAGTGCTCCTGTAGTCCTCTCTAGTGGTCTATTTTCTTCTTCATTATTAGTCATGAAACAGAGATTCTCCCCTGTGAATTGCATGACAACTTTTTCCTTGGTACTCTCTGTCCTTAGTGGATTGGGTTTGGCCCTTTAAACTCAGAATTTTATTTCTCCTGCTGTGTCAGTCACTCTTCCTTCATTGTCATTGTCCTCCTCATCGTAAAAACATGATCCAGTGGTTTTGATGATGATGGCTGGGATAATACGTTATACTTTGTTTCTGCACTATTTGTTGTCATACGAACTGTGTTTCTTTGGAATTGACAGGCAGTGCCTTTCTCCACTGTTGTCTCATTAATAGAGCAACATCAACCACCTTACAAGCATCCCAATCAAACTGAGAAGAAAACCAAACACATGAGAGACACACCTCCATCTTTGACAGTGACCCATCTAAATCCATGCAAGAACACAAAGCTGGTGGCATTTGTAGCAATTCCTTGACTGTACAGCCTGAGATACAAACACCTGTAGGCATGGCAGACCGGTACTTCACATATTCACCCATTATGGTCAACCCTTCATGTTCCCAACTATCTCTTTCTCCGGTGACCTGAAAACTCTTCACCTTTTGGAGCTTGTGACTCACTGGTGAAATTTGATTTACCTTAAACCAATCTCTGCATCTTCACCTTCAATTTTTCAAATTCTGCCTCATTACGATGTTGTTTCCTATCTTTTGCACTTTCTAAATTCTATTGTTTCTTCATTTACATGAATCAGTCCTTGATTCCTTTGCTTCCCATCCTCCAATGAGATCAGTTCTGATTTCATCTTTGTTTCTGCTTCCACCATCTCAGTGACTGCTCTATCCTTCAAGACTTGCTCTTCCCCTCTATTTTATTGCTCCTAAGATTTCACCTCCATCTTTCAAGACTTCAACATCCCCTCTGTTTTCTTCCTTCCAAAGTCTTTTACCTTCTCATCTTATTTTTGCACCAACAATTGTCATTCTTCCTTGAGACTGAAAGCCTAAAACTTGCTATTCTCTATCGTTATTTCTTCAAAAACATCAAAAAACTGTTTCTTCATTCTTGCCAAACTTGTAGAGTCCCTAGGTCCTCCCATATACACTACCCATAGCTCCAAGATCAGAACTCTGGTAGTTCTATGGTTAAAGAAACCTAGCATCTTTATTACAAAAAATAGGGAAGAAATCCCCAGTCTATAGAATAGGACACACACACTGCATTTGGGTATCTGTACCTTCCTACATCACCATATGAGCCTAATTTACTCTCACAAATGACAATATGATCCCTCTCTCAACCTCCCCTCTTATTTATAGACAGCATATCTGCTTTAACCTATTGTAACACACAAACCTAACTAACTCAACAATGTAACTAACTAACTACTGGGTATCAATCACTGACTCACTACATTATATAATTCGTCAATACATTAGTTAGTTAGAGCATAGTCAATATGTTTATTAACTATTAGTTAGAGCAATTGGTTGCATATTTAAAAAATGTGTAAAGTAAATAAGTTTATATGTTGAATACCTGAACCAGGAATGAGAGAGAATGTTTCATCAGTCTTATACATAATAAACAAATGTTCACAAAACTAAATTGCTTATGTGGTGGTTATATGTTTCTATTGCACCTTCTGGTCTTTAATATGAGGCACATTTTATAAGAAACTCATATTGTCCTTTTATAAGGCATTTTATAACTTCTAAACAACATCAGAGTTATTTTCCTTGTTTGTCTCTATTAAATATTATGAGTCTGTGTTTTATATAAATGAATAATGAGAAAAGAATAAAATAATAAAAAAAATAATAATATACACAATAACATTTACAATTTCCACATATGCGTGTGTATGCCCATTTCAAAGGTTTTTAAGTGGTATTTATTAGCATTTGCATACGAAGTCTGATTTGAGGTTTGGACTCGCTAAGGCGATTTTCTTTTGCCATGCCCAAGTATTTCTAGTGTTCAACTGACCTACACTTGTATCCAGATCCTAGCCAAAATTTTGCTAGCGATTCATCTAAAACATTACAAAGAAGGACAATATTACATACATCATGTAGTGTGGGACAAAGGAGAGTTGCCTCATCATACTTCTTACAAGCCTCCTCCAGCAAAGCATCTTTGGAGGGTGAAGTGGAATCTGGACTAACATTATCTGCACTTTCCTGCACACCAGAAAGGATTCAATAGACAGCTTATGTAAAGTTTGGACCAAGTATAGCATAACTACAATTCAAACCAGTAGAAATAGAACTTGGACAGTTTATGTAAGAAAGGATAAGAAGGAAACTGAAATTTAGTAAGCATGCATTATTCGTGTTTGCATAGAAATTGTCCCTAGGTAATAGCTATGGATCCAAAGTACTGCTTTTGTGCATTATTTCAGTTTTTATTTAGTTAATTAGTCATATATAGAAAGGTCAATTCAATGAAGCACAGTTAGTGTGTGATGTGATGCATATTATGTACAGAGATTAAGGCTGGTTATTGGGTAGTTTTCGTACTAATTGCTGAATGCAGGAGGAAACTTCTTTTGTGGGGAGACCCTGCATTGCCTATATCTTGTTCTGTAATTCTGGCCTAAAAACTAGATTGTTCCAAATAATAAAGAATAATAAATACATAATTCATGGTGCTTACTCTTAAGTTTAAGATAAGCCAATAGAACTTTGTTTGCAGTGGATGTCCAAGGAATTTCATTTGCTAAAATAATGTTGCAATTCCATTTCATCAGAAAATGAAAAATATTTATTCCAGTTACAATAATGCAAAATATAAGTAGCCATTAAAATTCCATCATACTAATGGAATATCATGCCAGAATAACTTATACAGGTCAACAAATTGAAATTGTACAACCCAAGTATTTTAAACAAAAACAGAAGGGAAAAAAAAAAGGCCAATAAGCAAAAAATATACAAAAATAACATGAAAAGCCAGTGACTCGACTAACATCGGACCTGTAGTACTAATGCCCAATTGTACAATGCATCATAATCTTCAGGGTTCCTCTCAATTGCAGTAGCATACCTAGAAAATCCAATTAAGAAGTCATAAGTTTGAATAAATATGAACAATTGCAGCCCCTACCAAGGAGCACCTACTATTGGCAAAAGATTACAAAGCAGATTGCAGTTTTGCACCAAGTGTTTGGCGTGGGTAATTCCTAGTAGCAAATAGAAGCAGCCATGTTACCTCCTGGCAGCAAATGTAAGAATCCTCTGTCGGGACCGGCCTTCATCATCAACACCTACAACGCTATTTATCAACTCCATAGCAGCGGTGTTCTGCTCTGCGTGCTGTTGCTGTCGTTCTGGACTGAAATTTTTTAAACACTACAGTAAGCTGCAGTTCAAGTATGCACAAAAAGAAGACAAACCACCCCAGAAGCCACACCCTCAAATCTATATCACTTTGATTTACCATAGCTGAACAAAAAGAAATTCGCTAATAGAAGCTAACATTAGAACCATTGCTTTTATTTTACACGCCAACGATCTACGATACATGATACAATTTCTGTGTTTTACCATTCCGTAACTAAGATAAAGATTGCATCAAGAAGTAAGAGGCGTATTGTCATTTCACTCATTTCACGTGTACGTTTCCTAATCCAATGAGGCAAAAGAGCAGTAACCTGTAAGGTGAGTTAGCATCTTCTTTCTCCGGTTCGGAATCGTTTTTCAATCCATTCAGTAATTCTCTCATGGTGAACGTTCGGCTTCCTTCGTCTTTCCGGAGCTGCGGAGTGGGAGAAGGATTGGCGTTCGCCTCATTGGAACGGACCGTCGTCGTTCTCCTGAGATCTGCGTCTTTTACCGCCGGATCAGCTTTTGATTCCGATTTCAGCCCCAATTGTGCATGCACTTGTTCGGTCCGCACAGTTTCTGTTTTGGGCTGCGGATTTGGTACAGGTCCGGGTGCCGATCCCGATTCCGGTACCAATTGTGCTTCTGGTCCGTGACGGTTTCGCGACTCCGGTTCGGGCATTTCGCAATGTTAGGGTTTTAGAGAGAGAGTGAAATGGAAGATTGAGGAGAAAAAAGAGTTTTGCTCCGATCCGAGTCGAGAAATGGAGACTGGAAGACTGAAGGGAGGAGACAGCGTATACTTGGTATAATTCTCTTTTGCCTTTCTTTATCACTGGTATATGAAAACAAAGAAGAACTAAAATAAAAATATGTAAAAAAAAAAGTAATTTATTTAATTGTATCCGTGTTTAAAGTAATTAGTGTAAATGATTGATTAATAAGGTTTGAACTTAAAGTTTATTAATAGTATAGATAATGATGGTAATAGTGAGATTTAAATTTAGATTCTCATTGCATTAGTTAAAGAGTGTAAAGTAATTTTTTATTTTTTTTGAAATATGTCAAAATTGTGTTATTTGTTGTTTCCAATATATTTTTACATGATTTTTTAGTAAAACAATACATGTTTGTAAAGAAAAAATCACTAATGTGACGTCCTAAAAGCATTAACTAATCAATTAGACTCTTGAACAGGTGCATTTAAACCTTAATCGCTTTTTAATATTGGTTACTAGGTGAGGATAATATAATGTTGTATGGGGGAGAATTTGAGGGAAGATAACAGTTTAACCTATTCGATTCAATTTACATAAGTTTTAAACAGCGGTGGAACATTTGAGACTTCAAAAAGATATTAATGGGAGAGATTAAATATTATTAAAAGAAAATATTACAATTGATTGTGTTAAATAAATATTCAAAGCCTAAGTAAATCATTTTCCTATATCAAATTCATATAAGTTTTGTTAAATGAAAATTTGGCATATGAAATTAAACTTAAAAAAAAAAGAATATGAAGGGTAAATATTTCTAAATTTAAATGCACGACATAAATTTTATTTTCCTAATTTAACCATTAAAAATCATTTGTTTATACTATTTGTTTACATATAAACATCTTTTTTAATTTTATATAAACTAATTTAAGAATAAATTGAGATTAAATTAACAAAAAAAAAACTCAATCATTTTTTTTTAAATCTCAATCATTTATAAACTTTATTTTTAATAACCAATGTTGGATTACCATTTTATATATCCTCTATTCTTTCAATGAAGTCACGTAATTCACACCTTAAATTAAACCCATCACACAAAATATACATTCTTTTAGAAGGAAAAGTCATTCGAACAATCAACATGACACTTTATATCACAACTTCAATAATGTTTAAGTCACTTACATGCTGCTTGATGGTTATTAAAAGTATAAGAAACAAGAAATCTATTTGAATAAAAAAAACTAATAAAATTTTACAAACTAATAAAAAAAATCTATTTTTTTACTCAAAGTAAACTTGTATTTAGTTCCATTACTTTTCTAACACCCAAACCATATAAATGAAGAAAGTAAAGTTCAATAATATATCTGAAATCAATTATTATAATAATCAATATAGTTCAACAATTCATTCAATAATCAAACTCAATTTAGATTAACATCACCAGTAAACCTCCTGATATTTATAATATATATAAAATGAAATTGTTAAATCAACTCAACTCAACAACATTTTAATTATGATAGCTTAATGATCAATCCAAAAACTTAAGAGTTGTGTGTATTTTACTCGTCAAAACTTAACATAGTTCAAAAACATCTAATATCAAATATCAACTTAAGATTTTTCAAAACATTTCAAAGATTCCCTCAATAATAACATAAATTACAAATTTGAACTTTCTTACATCATATTATTGTGTTTTATGTAAAGCCACAAATTTCCTTTGTTAATTTTTGTCCTAAATACAAGAGGTTGCCCCAGGACATGCCCATGAGGAGTTCAAGTCCCTAAACCAACCTAATACTCTCAATCCCATCTCATTCTAAAACAACATCTGTTTCCGCGTTCTCATTACTTCCCAACAGAAAGCTCTGCTAGGTTTGGTCTCCTCTTGGACAAGTTAGCTATAAGCTCAATTCCACTCCATGTAAGTCAATCTCGAGCTCATGCTTCTCCTTCTTTGGGCATATTTTTGTGATTACATTTAGGGTTTCGTAGTAATGACGTTCCTATTCTACTTCACTTTGTTTTCAGCTCTTTGGCCTACCCTTGGGACTGTGGTGCTCACTGTATGCATGTCGGAGCTTTCCACTAGCTTATTTTCCAAGTAAGGGAAGCTAGGGTTTTACGTTATTTCTATTTTATACTATTAATGTTTTGTGAAATATGACAAAAGTTTGGGGAAAACGTTAATTTTTGGTATATTTTTGAGTTAGGGGTTCAAATATTCATAAAACTGTGATATTTGACGTTATTTCTCGTATTCTGGATGTGTCGTGCAGTCGCTGGACGAGTTGACTTGGTTGCTGGGCGACTGTGTATTTTTCTAATATGCGCAGTTTTAGTAAATTTGACTTTCCCGACTCATTAATCGTTGGATTGAGCTCAAATTTGGACATTTGGTTCATAACATGCTATTTTGTGGTTTGATCGGTTGGATAGTCGATTAGATGTCTGTAGCTTGAGAAATGTGTCACGCATTACTGCAGTGATTTTGGTTTTGTGATAATAAATTTTCTTAGGAATTTTGGTGTAAAAATTATGGTTGTGTGTTGTGCTTGATTGTATGGAAATGCAGGTACTTAAATGTTGGCACTCATTTATTTGGGATGAATACTATTTTGTGATATATGTATGTCTTGGTATGCATTTATAAAGTATGAGATGAATAAATTTGCATGAGTGATGTGATTCATGGATTGTGAATGATGAACTTGGATAAATCTTGGCATGCGATTTCAATGAAATGGTTGGTTATATATGTGGTCATGAATTTGGTATGAGCAATAATGTTACATTGATGGCATGGTATTGGTATGAGGTGAAGTTCTATATCCCCGAATTGGGAAAAATGGGATGGTATGAAATCAACATGGAATATGAATGAGGATGGGTTACAAAGGATGGCGTGAGGTGTTAAATGCATGATCAATATTATTTGTTTGTTTGAAAAGTGATTGATATGTTGTTATTATGTAAATCCACGAGTCTCTATGTGAGACTTCCTGGTGGTGCTTCAGTGGTCGGGACGTAATTCCATGGCCCCTGTTAGTGGAAGTCCACGGTGGTGCCCCATCTATATAATTTGGTAAGGATTCAAGGTAAGGTTGCATCCTGACACTCTAAGGAGTTAGTTAGTCTCACTTAGAGCGAATTGACTCTTGTGGTGAGAGTAGCAGGAGGCCTGAAACTCATTAAGGGCTAACCTTGTGTGGGGGGATTGAAATATTGTAACACTTGTAACACTCAGCTCGGGGGTGAGCAGGGTAATCCACCACAAGTGCAAGCATCCGCTGAATCCGACCTGATTATATGTAATCCGGATGAGTCGAGTCTCAGTCTAGTGTATTGCTTGAGAAGTCATAACATGATTGGTTGATGAATACTGTTTTGGATTGTGTAATAGCATGTGACTGCTTGATAAACTGTTTCTACTCTAGCTTACCCTGTTTTCTTGTTTGGTTTGGTTGTCTTGTATGTGGTTATTCTCCTTTTACGATGATCATTTATTGATGTGAGCAGATGCGAGAAACACCCGTGGTCTAACAAGGAGGTGACGGTTCCGCTGCTTAGCTATCTGGGCTGGATTCTATTACTTTGGACTTTCTTTTTGGGGCTATAGCCCATGTACTAGTTTTCTTTTAATTTCCTATTTTGATTATTGATGAACATTGTATCTGGTTTAGTTGTGGCATAGTTGTGTGTCTCGATTATTGTATGGAGTAGTGTTTAAACTCCAAGTCTGTATTTCTGTATTATCCTGTGTGGCACTTTCTTTAATCATGATTATAAATTAAATGGGGTGTTACATCGTATTATTGTGTTTTAAAAGATGACTTCAATGATAAAAAAATATGAAAGAAGTTATAACTTTATTTCAAAAGTCAAATGTAGCATTTTTATATTAAGCTAAATAAATTCATTTTCAAGTACTATATTTTACATGAAAATAATAAATCATACACATGCAATCAAATCCAAATAGTTAGAATGACAATCTACTCCAATCATAAATATTCATTTTATTAATATTTTTTATCACCTCTAAATTTGATTTTAAAAACTTGATACTTTTTCACATAGACAATTATGAAAATATAATTATAAAAAAATGTAAATATTTACAAAACATAAACACTTTAATATATAAAAATAATATCTAAAATGAGTTAATTTTTTAATATATATATATATATATATATATATACTAATAAAAATAAATTTATTATGCACATATGTGTTCATTGTCTATAATAAAAAAATAAAAATTATCATTATCATTATAAATATAAAGTTAAATATAATTTTTTTTATTTTATTTAATTATTAATAAATTTATTTATTTATTTTGTGAGTAATTTTTTAATTTAAAAAGTGATTCAATTTTTAAGAAAATAAAGACTTTAAAATCTAAAGAAACATGATCATTTACAATGATATGATAAAATAATTATTTTAATTTAAAATAAATTATTTATTGAATAAAATTAAAATTAAATATAAACATAACAAAATATTATATATATATATATATATATATATATATATATATATATATATATATATATAAATAAACATAACTTAACTTTTAATATTCAGTACTTTAGACCGGTTTATGTAAAACTCGTAAAAGCAAATTCTTGTAAATTAAGACAAGAAAAGATAAACATTACTTTTTCGACTAAAAACAAAATTTCGGGGATTGTTCAAAATTTAGTTTTAAAATATAGAAGAAAAAAAATTAAATACAGTAAAGCTAGTTTTCAAAGTTTTAAATATACAATTCTAAACTTCAGAGGAGAGATTTTTTTATCATTTTAATAGATTTGTCAAACACAAACTATATTATTTATCTGAAATATTAGTTTATAATAACATCATTGAAAAACATATTTGTTATTAGGGGTTATTTTTAACGATTATGATATACCGCTAAAAATGTTTAATGTTTGTAAGTCCTTTTTTCTGTTCCAAAAAGGGTTGGGCCTGGCCTTTCGTAGGCCCAAGGTCAGCCTTTCTGTAGGACCCCAATACTCTGTCAGCCCCTCACAATCTCACTTTACCTTTGTTTCAGAAAAATAGTTTTCCTCTCATCTCTCTACGAAAGCAGAAGCTCTGCTAGGACATAGAGAAATTCCATCTTCGAGCTAGCTCAATTGTTCTCCTCTGGTAAGTTACTCCTCAGATCTGTAGTGGCCTTTTTCCTTCTCCTTTTTTAGTTGGGTGTTTTGTTGCGTTTAAGGTTTCTTACTCTAGTTTGGGTCCTGGGGTTTTGTTTCAATTCACCATCCTAGTTTGTGGAGCCGTTGTGCCTAAGTCGTGCTCTTTAAGTTGTTGTTCCTTTTCTTGCATCAAAAAGGTAAGGGAAATTAGGCATTTTCTTTTCGAAATTTTAAGTACTTGGTATATTTCTGCTCTATTTCATGCTTGGGATGATTTAAAAGTGTTGTGCTTGTATATGAATGAACTGTTTGGTGGGTGTTGTCTGATTGTGGTGCTGCATGTGTGAAATAGTGGGGGAGAACTGGTATTCTCGCCTAAACGAGCTCGTCTCGCCTAGGCGAGAATAGCAGAAGCTCGCCCTGGTGCTGCTCGAGCATATCGCTCAGGCGACCAAAGCTTGTTTTGAGCGACGCATTGCCTCGCTCAGGCAAGAATGGCTCGCCCAAGCGAGTACTCGAGGAAAGCCAGTGTGCTCTGCTCACGTCCTCTTCCAAGCGAGGGGTTTTTATTTTTGGGCGAATGACGATCTCGCCCAGGCGAGTTGGTCTCGCCCAAGCGAGGGCTCGCAGAGTGCCACTGTTACAGACCTCGCCTAGGCGAGAATGCCTAGCCTAAGCGAGACAGTTGTTGTAGCTTAGGCGAGGGCTTCTAGCCTAGGCGAGGGCTTCTAGCCTAGGCGAGAATGGTGCAAATTTGTGTTGTATACTCTGGTTTACTTTGTGTGTGTGGCTATTTATCTCGAACGTACATGATTATGGTGAAATTGCATGAGTTGCATGAGTTGTATGCACTAAAATTTGTATGTTAACATGAGGAAAACATGGGATTCTGTTTGGTTGGTTGAGAACGTGCATGAGAATTATGGTATGAGGATCATGAAATTTGTATGTGATAAGCGTAATTCCATGAGTCTCGTGGGGAGATCTCATGGTGGCGCGTAGTGTATATATTAAGATATGGATTCAAGTAAGGACCGCATCCCGAAACTTGAATGGGTCAGTGAGTCTCAAGTAGAGCAAACTGACCCAAGTGGTGAGAGTAGCGAGAGGCCTTAGTCTTTGGCAAGATAATGACCTTAGATGCTTAAAGGTTAACCTTGTGTGTGGTAGGGTAAAACCCATTGGCAATGGCTCTGCAGAGAAGTAAAGGCTACCACAAGTGCAAACGTCCAGTGAATCCGATCTTAGTATATGTATCCGGATAATTGAGTCATAGTGTCCTGCTTGTCTGCTATACCATGATTCTCTGTGCTCACTGTGTTGCATGCTTGAACTGTTTAAGTATTCGTCTGCTATACTATGTTAACTTTAAATTACACTAGCTTAGCCTTTCTTTTCGTGTGTGTTCTTGTCTTGATTCTTTTCCTTTTGCAATGATCACCTTATGGTGGGAGCAGATGGGAAGAAGTCTAAAGGTGGATCTGATGGTGGTAGCGGGGCTGCGTAGTTGGGACCAATTATCTGTAGCAAAGCAGTTTTTATGGCTATGATGCCCTTCTTTTTTGTAACTCCTTACTCCAGGAGAGACCCCTTCTCAAACTTTTAAACTTCCTTTGTGTTTGTCTATGGCATGGTGATATGCCTAAGTAGAGGTGTCAATTTGGCCCAACCCACAGGGTTTGGCCCTGGCCCATGTGGGCTAGGGCCAAAAAAGCCCACATTGAAAAAAAGCCCCCAACAAAGAAGCCCACAGGGCCAAAAGCCCTACAAAAG
>Ga0214544_1005419_pt1 | contig 24722 bp, 15 predicted proteins | sample CNSS3metaG_FD_160074 | JGI IMG/M metagenome (GOLD analysis project Ga0214544, IMG submission 160074) | Root nodule microbial communities from cowpea collected in UCLA plant growth center, Los Angeles, California, USA - CNSS3 | ecosystem: Host-associated > Plants > Roots > Nodule | place: USA... | reverse complement strand
GGACAATAAAACCTGGTATTTTACTGATCTACCTAAAGGAAAGAAACCTATAGGATGTAAATGGATTTTTAAAATCAAATATAAATCTGATGGGACTATTGAAAGGCACAAGGCTAGGCTTGTAGCTAAAGGGTATACTCAATTAGAGGGGATTGACTACATTGATACTTTTTCCCCTGTTGCTAAACTTACCATTATGCGTCTGTTATTAGCCATTGCAGCCACCAAAAACTGGTATTTGCACCAACTTGATGTGGATAATGCTTTCTTACATGGCAACCTTGATGAGGAGGTTTACATGAATCCACCCCCTGGGCTTCAAGTTCCTAAACCAAGACAGGTTTGCAGGTTAACTAAATCCCTATATGGCCTGAAACAAGCCAGCTGTCAATGGTTTGCTAGACTATCCTCCTTTCTTATTTCTGCTGGTTTTTCTCAATCCCAATCTGACCATTCTCTTTTTACTAAAGTAAAATCAGACACTTTCACTGTTCTCCTTGTGTATGTAGACGATGTAATCTTGGCAGGTAACTCCCTGAATGAAATTGATAAAATAAAGGCCTCCCTACATGAAGCCTTCAGAATTAAGGATTTGGGAAGCCTAAAATACTTCCTAGGCTTTGAAGTGGCTAGATCTACCAAAGGAATATACTTATGCCAGAGAAAATATGCTCTGGACATCCTATCTGAAACTGGAATGCTGGATTGCAAACCATGCCAGACTCCTCTCATGAACAACACTAAAGATCTTTTTGACAAAGCTGCTGATCCTATCAATGACCCTGAATCCTATAGACGTCTGATAGGGAAGTTGCTTTATCTTACTAACTCAAGACCTGATATTTGTTATTCAGTACACTTACTTAGCCAATTTGTGCAGGCACCTACCATCCATCACCAACAAGCAGCCCAACACATCCTTAGATATCTAAAAACCAGTCCTGCCAATGGTCTTTTCTTTGCTGCCACTAATGACATGCAAATCAAAGCTTTCAGCGACTCTGACTGGGCCACTTGTCCAGACACAAGACGTAGTGTTACTGGTTACTGCGTGTTCCTGGGGAACTCCTTGATTTCCTGGAAATCAAAGAAGCAAAGCACTGTATCCAGATCCTCTTCAGAGGCCGAATACCGAGCCCTGGCCACTACCACTTGTGAAGTACAGTGGCTCAGCTACCTTCTCCACGACTTCCATGTTCAACACACTGACCAAGCTGTACTCTATTGCGACAGCCAGTCTGCCAGACAAATAGCTCACAATCCCACTTTCCATGAGCGCACCAAACATATTGATCTTGATTGCCATGTCGTCCGCGAAAAACTCCAGAAGAAACTCTTCCACTTGTTGCTGATTCGCTTCGATGATCAACTCACGGATATTTTCACAAAAGCTCTCCATCGAACCTTTTTTAAAACCATTCTTCCCAAGCTTGGACTGATGGACATACATCATCCAACTTGAGGGGAGGGTATTGAAAACCCTCGATCAAGGGTTTTCTGTTAGGGTTTTATGTTTAGTGTTAGTTAGGTTTTCTGTTTTCTGTTAGATGATTAGTTAGGATTTCTGTTTCCCCTTTTTCCTTCTTGCGGAGACTATTTAAAATAGATCTCCTCCTTTGTACAGTGTATGAAGAAACACACAGAATAATAAAAGATTAGTCTTGGTTACTTACCTTCAAGCTCTCTTCTCTTGTTTTCTTCTTCATCTCGCGCTATCTCTTCTTTTTCCATGCTGTTTCTCTGATGCTGTTTCTCTGAAGCATCATCGCCATGCCTGCTCGCTCTGCATCGGGAGGTCGTGGGTTTGAAACCCTCGAGGCTAGGTTTGGGCCACAATACATGGTGAAGATGTATGGAGACACTAAACAAAAACCACCATGTCGACCATAGGCGGAAAAAAGAGACCAAAGAAAAAAAAAACTTGGAGAGAAGAAAAAAAATATCTAAAAAAGAGAAGAATTCCAGTGAAAAAGAATGGGTTAGATACAACAATTTGAATTGGTTTTACTTTTATTATTATTATTATTTTCGTCAAAATTATGATTGATCGACATATAGTGGTTTTTTTGTTTGTGAAAAGAAAAATTAATTTAAACTTTTACAGATATATTATTTTATTAAGAATGTGCTGTTTGTTATAATTTATATATATATATATATATATATATATATATATATATATAGTATTAGATTAGATTATTAGATTCTTAAAAAAATTGCACTTTGCTGCTTTAACCTAAAATAGTATTTGTTGAATCAAGTGGAATCGTCAAACGTTGAAGTTGCCGACTCTACTTCGGACAATGACCACAGAAATATCTGCAACGATACGCTATTTGTATAAAGTGTTTCAGAAATTTTAAATCAAAACAACTTGGTCATTTCTTTTGCAGTTCTGTAAATACGAAAATTATTATTTGTTTAAAAAATATTTTTAAATTACATAATTTAAAATTAATCTTTCAACATAAATTTTGAATCATGTAATGAAATTTCTTTACTTTTAGATTGTATAATTTAAAATTAAAATTGCATAATTTAAAAAAAAAAATCATGTAAAAAGTAATTTTCAAACTGAATAATGTAAAATACTTTTTTCCCTTTAATAAATGCATAATACAACACATTAGACAAAAATGGTAGTCATTACAAAGAGATGACGACAGCAAGGATGACAGGTGAGTCTTTTGACCATGGGGTGCAGAAAGAAATTACATAACATTTAAGATGACGATCCAGCCCAAATTTAATTGGGTTGGCTGAATTTGTCAACTTCATCGGTCACTTTTCTTTTTCTTATGTAAGTCCTGAATCAACCCAGTTTCACATGTTTTTTTATCAATTATATTGTTGGACACGATTACTTTGTCATTCAATAAACTTCTAGCATTGGTTCTGTGAATTTACTATGGGAGAGGATGGAAATACAGATGCTGTTTATTGTATTTGTATTAGTTGATGTGGAAGGATTTGTGAGATTTAAGCGGAAAATAAGTTCACTTTTTAACCATTAATTTTAATCTATTATATATCTATCACATCACTTACTAATCTTTATAAATTTTCCTTTCATTTCTATTAAAATCTTATCATCTTTCTTTAATCCAAACAATCCAACTTTCACTCTCTTTTCCTTCGATTCTACTTAAATTCACTTCTTCAAATCTACTTATAGAACGTAACAAAGAAGCACAGTCTTGGAGTTAATAAACTTTTATACGAAATAAATCTTTACACATTCAATATTCACAGTTTTTTTTTTCAATTTATTTTTTTATAATATGAAATTTTTTCATTAAAATGATTATATTAATCGTGAAAGTAGATTGTGAAGCAATGTTTTCGGTGTAAAAAGATATTTTTCTATATTTCTTTTTAAAACTGAAAAAGTTAATTATAATGAAACCGATATCGGTGGGACCATGGTCAAATGCAATTCTTAATCATTAAATCTAAGAAATTAGAGTTCACTAATTAAATGGTTCACCATTGCTAAAGAATATTGAATTTGCACCTCAAAAGCAAACTTGCTTAAAGGAGGATCATTAAAAAGGGTAACTAAAAGTAGCCATCACCTTCCTCTGAATTCTCACTTCCACAATTCACCCAACAATGCATTCCTTCAAATTTAATTTTCTCATAAAGCTTCATCAACTTTAGCTTCATACAAAAAATTCACCAAACATGACACTATACAACAACCCTATCACCATTTTCCTCTTCCTCTCCCTATCATTCCTCCCCTCCATGCAAAACAAACTCACTCCCGATTACTACAAAAAAACCTGTCCCAACTTCCTCGAAACCGTCCGAAAAATCGTTAAAGAAAAACAACATAACACGCCCTCCACCGCCGCCGCCACCCTCCGCCTCCTCTTCCACGACTGCATGGTCGGCGGCTGCGACGCCTCCATCCTCGTCACCTCCAACGCCTACAACACCGCCGAGCGCGACCACGCCGTCAACCTCCAACTCTCCGGCGACGGCTTCGACGCCGTCTTGCGTGTCAAGAACGTCCTCGAGCTGGAGTGCCCGAACGTCGTCTCGTGCGCCGACATCCTCGCCGCTGCCGCCAGTGAACTGGTGGCGAACTCCGGCGGACCCACCTTCACGGTCCAATTCGGGCGAAAAGACTCCCTGGAATCGAAAATCTCCAGCTCGGAAAACCAGTTCCCGTTACCGAACATGACTATGTCCCAAGTGATCCCCCTCTTCGCCAAAAAAGGGTTCTCCGTGCAGGAAATGGTGGCCCTGATCGGCGCACACACCATAGGGATGTCGCACTGCGACCAGTTCGTCCACAGGCTCTTCCGCTTCAGCAAAACTTCGGAAACTGACCCCGCCTATAACCCGGAGTACGCGGCGGGGCTGAGGAAACTCTGCGAGAACTACACGAAGGACCCTACCATGGCGGCTTACAATGACGTGATAACTCCGGTGAAGTTCGACAACATGTATTTCAAGAACTTGCGGCGAGGGTTGGGGTTGCTGGCCACTGACACTGCCCTCTTCACTGATCCCAGAACGAAGCCCTTCGTTGAGAAATACGCCGATGATGAAGCCAAGTTCTTCCAGGACTTCGCTCTTGCCATCGAAAAACTCAGCGCCTTGGACGTCAAAACCGGAAAGGATGGAGAGGTTCGGAACAGATGTGATGCCTTCAACGCGCTTTATGGGTGATCTCAGACATTCACAAAGATTGCACTTTTCGCTTTCTCTCTCTCTCTCTCTCTCTCTCTCTCTCTCTCTCTCTCTCTCTCTCTCTCTCTCTCTCTCTTTCTGCAAATTCACTTTGTTCTTCATCTCTTCCCAAGCTTATTAGTTCAGAATGTGTATAGCATGGCCTTTTAGCTCGAATGAAATTTGTAGTTTTTTTATTAACTTTATCGCTTTTCGAAGATGGAAAATTATTTTTATTACTAAATTTTAACAATTTTCTTTTATAATTTTACGGTGTTATTTTTTAATTAGTTTTTATTTACTTTTTTCAAAATTTTAAAGTTATTTAAGAAATGACATATCATATCATAAGAAAAAAATTATCAAAATTTATTAAAAATATAACTGTCCTTCGAATAAACACTGTATTCCTTTTTAGAAGTACATGAAGTGGGTATTTTGATTTTCCTATCGGATCAAATAAAGATACTAATATCTACCATTCAGGTGTTTTTTTCAGTGTGAATTATGGCAATACTACTTGCTATCAATTTACAACAATGATTTTAAGAATGATATGTTAAATTAGGATATTTCGTTAAAAGATAAATCAAACTTTTTAATAAAAATAGTTGTAAATTGGTAATATAAAATTGTAGGTTAAATTAACATTTGATCCGTATTTTGGTTTAGTCTTCTCAGTTCAGTTATAATATATTTATTTTGGTCCATCCACCGATTTAAATGATTAACGACTGTGAGTTAATTTATGATTTTTTTGACTTTTAATTGTTTTTTATTTTAAAAAAAAATTCACATATCACACTAAAATCTTGCCACATGGTTAATGTTATTGTGTTAAGGTTAATGTTTTATATTTAATTTGGTTCTTATATCTATTGTTGTTATTCAATTCAATCTTTTTTTTCTTTAAAATGAGAATTTTTAAAATTAATATCAAATTTAATTTTTATACAAATGTTATATTAATGGTTTTATTAAAATTTATATTTTTATTAAATATTTTTTATTTAGGTTTACGGTTGATTTAAAATTAGAATCAATATTTTAAGTGTGAAGACTAATACCATTGGTTTCAAATTTTAAGATTATAAAATCACATAAAATAATATTTAATAAAATATTAATTTTAATAAAAATATCATTATAATATTTATATAAAAATTAAATATTTTCAATTTAAAAAGAAATACAATTGCTCTATTTTAATAAAAAAAAAGATTAAATTAGATAAAAATAATAAATATAGAAATAAAATTAAATATAAAATATATAATATTAACTTTGACATGTGAATATTTTTTAAAATAAAAAAATAAAAAAATATAATTATAAAATTAAAAAAGAAACTACAAATTCTTACGTGACAAATACCGTTAATTAATCGTTAATTATTTAAATAATATTAGTAAACATGAAATATTTAAATGATGTTAGGACCAAATAATTTAAAAATCGTATGATTTTCTATGGATCGTTGACAAGTTTACGCGTGAACAAACAACCTTGTCCAATTTGGGTTGCTTTTTGCACTCCCTATTTTATTCTTCACATCTTTTACATTTTCACGAGTACTAAACCTGGACAAGGAAATCTTTCACCTTTGTCTCATTTAGCATATTTTGAATTGAAATTCTACTAAAATGTCTTAAACGTTGATATCTTTTATGGTATATGTAAGGCCCAGTTTCATGCCCTAAAGCTTTAAGGATTGTCCTTGAGTTATTGGGTCTTAGGGCTGGCCCAAAAGATAAAGCCTCCCAAGTCTGACCTAATTCTACACTTTTCAGATTTCTGCTACCTTGGTGCTTAGAGCCGCATCCGCTTTCTCTGTTAGGGTTCCGCTGTGTTTTCAGTTCGCTTTCAGTTTGGCCCCATCCTTAGCTCACGTAAGTGCTCTCCGACTCGTAGTTTCCTTCTTTGGCCTGTTTTCGTAGTTGTTGTTAGGGTTCCATAATAACCCACTCTTACACTGTTTTCCAACTCTGAGTCTGTTCCTAGAAGCTGTTTGTGCTCCACAGTTTGGGTGTCCAGGTTTCCAGCTAGCCTTGCCCAGGTACGGGAAGTTAGAGTTTCGAGTTTGAGTTGTTTTTGATCTGTTTATGAGTTTGCTGGATGTTTGTATGGATAAATCGTGGTTTGTGGTGCGTGGGATACCTTATATGATGGGTGGGTTTGGAAAAGATGCATCTGCTGCAGGTGAGACCAAGGCGAGAACTGGTAATCTCCCCAGACGAGTCGGACTCGCCTAAGCGAGTCTGGCGGAGGCTCGCCCAAACCTTTTTCGTGAAAGGTCGCCCAGGTGACCAGTTCATTCTTTTGAGCGAGCGAACAACTCGCCCAGGCGAGAGGGGTCTCGCCTAAGCGAGATCCCGCGTTGGTTCCTGTATCTGTTTTTGAGCCCTCGCCTAGGCGAAGGGGGCTCGCCTGAGCGAGACTGTCTCGCCTGAGCGAGATCCTTCATCCTGAGCGAGGGGCTGGGCGAGACAGTGCGTGGTTTGGGTGCTTGGTTGCTCTTGGATAATTGGTAATTGTTTGGGTATGATTGTTATGTTGAGATATGTATATATATAATGGATTGACATGCATGTGTGACATAATTCATGAATGGAATGATGGATATCGTGGAAACTTGGCATGTGAAATTAATGAGTGAGTTGGAATTTATGGGACATGGTATTGATATGAGATGAGGCCCCATACACATGAGGTGGTAATGACCAATGGTAAGGATTCAACATTTGATACGAATGAGGAATTATTTTCAGGGGTTGGTATGAAATTGAAAGCATGATTAGTGTTCCCTCATTGTTGTTTTATGATTCTTGGTGTGTGTTAGTGTGTAATTCCTTGGAGTCTCTAGGTGAGACCTTCAGGGTTACACTTCAGTGGTTGGGACGTAATTCCATGGCCCCTTTTAGTGGGTGTCTATGGTGGTGCCCCATCTGTATAACTAGGTAAGGATTCAAGGTAAGGTTGCATCCTGACGCTCTAAGGGGTCAGTTAGTCTCACATAGAGTGGACTGACTCTTGTGGTGAGAGTAGTAGGAGGCCTGAAATCCATTAAGGGCTAACCTTGTGGTGAGGGAAAACTGATTCATTGTAACACTTGTAACACATAGCTCGGGGGTGAGCAGCTCAGGGGTGAGCAGAGGTATCCACCATAAGTGCAAGTACCCGCTGAATCCGACCAAGTTATATGTATCCGGATGAGTCGAGTCGTGTCATAGTGTATTGCCTGAAAGTCATAACATGCTTGGTTGATTTGGGTGTATGATTTGGTGAAATTATATCTGATTTGATGGATGAAATCTTTTGTGCTCTAGCTTACCCTACTTTCTTTGTTGTGTGTTCTGTTGTGTGGTACTTTCTTTTGCGATGATCATCAACTTGTTGGTGTGAGCAGATGCGAGGAACACCCGCAGACAACATAGTGGTGATGGTTCCGCTACATAATCTGCATGGGTTGGAACTTAGTTTTCTTTGGCCATTCTTTAGGGCTTTGTCCCATGTATTTCATCATGTTTCATTACTCTACTTGTAGGTTCTAGAATTTTCAACTGTTTTCTTTGGCATCTTGGTGTGCCTGGTTTTGTAGGGGTTGGGTTAAGGACCCCAAGACTGCGCTATTGTACTATTTATGTGTGGCGTTTTCTTTTAATTACGCTATTAATTAAATGGGACGTTACATTTGTGGTATCAGAGCGGTCATTCCTTAGGTTTGTGGACTTGGATTGTCTGCTTAGCTTTCTCTATGTGTCTCTGAGTGTTTAGTTAAAATCCTATCTTACCGAGCCTAACCAAGTGATTTTCTATGTTCCAGTGAGCTATGGCACCTCACCGTAGGAACGCTCAATCCTCCCAGGGCGATGCACCGGACATCGCAAGAGCTATAGAAGCCATGGTAGCGACTATGGCACAGCAAAGTACTGCGATGATGCAGCAGCATGAGGCATCTATGCAGCGACAGGCGGTGTCGCTTGAGTAGCAACAGGCAGTGATGCAGCAGATGGAGGCTGCAAGAGTAGCTGCTAAGGATGCTCATCGACAGCATATGGAGGCCCTCCGCCAGCTGGAGGAGAACAGGGCGGCTGCCCCTATGTTTGGTCCTGAGCCACGACCTGCAGTTAGGGAGTGGAGTTTGGAGGACTTTCTGAAGCACCATCCGGCGAAGTTTGATGGCAAGACTAGTCCTGACACCGCAGACCAATGGCTGAAGGACCTGGATCGCATCTATGATGCAAAGATGTGCCCCACAAAGAACAGGTTGGCATTCTCTGTGTATATGCTCACGGGAGAGGCAGAACATTGGTGGATCAACACCAAATCCATCCTAGAGGAGATGGAGGAGCCTGTGACGTGGGAGGCTTTCAGGGAGAGATTCCTCTTCGAGTACTTTCTAGACAACATTCGGTACGCAAGGAGGTTGAGTTCCTCCAGTTGACCTAGGGAGGGAAGACTGTGTCAGAGTATGTTGAGAGATTCAAGCACCTCAGCCATTTTTACACCTTGCCACTTGATGAGGAGTGGCGATGCAGGAAGTTTGAGAATGGTCTTTGCGGTGATATCCGGTTGATGGTGGCTCCTTTGTCCATCAAGGACTTTGCCGCTCTAGTGGAGAAGGCCAGAGTAATGGAGAAGATGAAACGTGAGGTAGAAGGCCAGCGTCGACAGCAGCCGCAGCCGCCTCAGAGGATTGGTTGACCATCTGGGTCCAAGCCCAGACACGAGGAGAGGAGGAGACCATATGATAGGCCCCACCATCAACCTTAGGGGTCTAGGAGCTTCTCCCCTCAACAGGGTCGAGTACAGTGCTACATATGTGGAGGCCCTCACCTGAGGAACGCTTGCCCACGTATGGAGGGTTATTGCCGGTGCAACAACTGTGACAAGAAAGGCGACTATGGGAAGGATAGAGACAACAGGCCTCAGGCGATGGGCAGAGTCTACGCCATGACCGGAGCAGAGACGGCAGGTTCGGATTACCTCGTTATGGGTTATTGTGTGATTTCTGGGATGAGATGTTATGTGTTATATGATTCTGGAGCGACACACTCCTTTGTGTCAAATGCATGTGTTGAACGGTTGGGTCTGCCGGTCTGCGAGCTGCAGTGTGAGCTTGCGGTGTCTACTCCGACGTCGGGTTTAGTCAGTACGTCATCCTTATGTGCGAGGTGTCCAGTGGAGGTAGAGGGACGCAGGTACAAAGTGAACCTAATCTACTTGCCTCTACAAGAGTTGGAGGTAATCTTAGGGATGGATTGGCTTTCTGCCAATCGCATTCTTATAGAGTGCCGAGAGAAGGGACTGTTATTCCCAGACTCGAAGGAGCCTGAGTTGTTATCGTCCCAAGGGGTTCTGAAGGAACTGCGAGGTGGTGCACAGTGCTTTGTGATCTTCACGCATCTAGAGGTGGAAGGAGGAAGGATGGAGTCCGCCATACCAGTAGTGCAGGAGTTCGAGGATGCATTCCCAGAGGAAGTGCCAGGGCTACCTTTCCACAGAGAGGTGGAATTCTCTATCGATCTAGTGTCGGGGACGGGTCCGGTATCGATGGCTCCATACCGCATGGCTCCGGCAGAGTTGGTTGAACTTAAGAAACAAATAGAGGAACTGATGGCAAAGCAGTTTATCCGACCCAGCACTTCGCCTTGGGGAGCACCAGTGCTGTTAGTGAAGAAGGATGGGACTTCACGTCTGTGTGTGGACTATAGACAGTTGAACAAAATGACAATCAAGAATAAGTACCCTCTCCCGAGAATCGACGACTTGATGGATCAGCTACATGGATCATCAGTGTTCTCGAAGATTGATCTGCGGTCGGAATACCATCAGATTTTGTAAAGGCTGACGATGTACAGAAAACGGCCTTCAAGTCCAGATATGGCCACTACGAGTATGTGGTTATGCCTTTTGGGGTGACCAACACTCCGGCGATGTTTATGGACTACATGAACAGGATCTTCTGGCCCTTCCTAGATAAGTTTGTCGTAGTCTTCATAGACGACATCCTTATTTATTCCAAGACTCAGGAGGAGCATGCAGAACACGTGAGGTTGGTACTTGGTGTTTTGAGAGAGAAGCAACTATATGCCAAGTTGTCCAAGTGTGAGTTCTGGATGGATGAGGTTCAGTTTTTGGGGCATGTGATATCCGCCTAGGAGATTGCAGTGGATCCTGCGAAAGTCGAGGCAGTGGTCAAGTGGGAAAGTCCTAAGTCGGCCACAAAGATCAAGAGCTTTGTAGGGTTGGCAGGCTACTATAGGAGAGTCATAGAGGAATTCTCCAAGATAGCGGCGCCTCTGACTTTACTTACTCGGAAGGACCAACCTTTCACTTGGACAGACAAGTGTGAGAAGAGCTTTCAGGAGCTAAAGAGAAGGTTGACAAGTGCTCCTATATTGGTAATTCCGAATGTGGGGAAACCGTTTGAAGTCTACTGTGACGCATCTCATCTTGGGCTCGGCTGTGTTCTAATGCAAGAGAAGAAGGCGGTGGCGTACGCTTCGAAGCAACTTAAGGTGCATGAGCGTAACTACCCCACTCATGACCTGGAGTTGGCAGCGATAGTATTTGCCTTAAAGATCTGAAGGCACTATCTCTATGGTGCTCAGTTCCATGTGTTCAGCGATCATAAGAGCCTGAGGTATCTGTTTGACCAGAAAGAGATGAACATGAGGCAGAGAAGGTGGATGAAGTTTCTTAAGGACTATGATTTCGAACTGTTGTATCACCCGGGGAAGGCAAATGTGGTAGCGGATACCTTGAGTAGGAAGACTGTACATACGACACATCTCATGATAAAGGAGGTGAAACTGCTAGAAAAGTTCAGAGACATGAGACTACAAGTGGAGTTGGGGTCCGAATCCATTAGGTGTAGTACCCTTACTATATCTAGTGACTTTTTAGACTCAGTCAGAGAGAGGCAGTTGTTGGATGCCAGTCTAAACGGAGTCAGAGAACAACTTGGGTCGGATGAGGCCAGAGACTTTACTATGGATGATGATGTATACTGAGGTTCCAGGGCAGGGTGTGCATACCTGACGATGCCGAGGTGAAACGATTGATCCTTGAGGAGGGGCATAAGAGTCGTCTTAGTCTGCATCCCGGCATGACTAAGATGTACCAGGATCTCAAGGAAAACTTCTGGTGGCAAGGAATGAAGAAGGATGTGGCGTAGTTTGTATCAGTCTATCTGACTTGTCAGAAGGCAAAGGTGGAACACTAGAGACCCGGTGGGATTTTACAGCCTTTGGAGATACCCGTGTGGAAATGGGATAGCATCTCGATGGACTTTGTGACCCATTTGCCATGGACTTTTAGGGGACATGACACCATCTGGATGATAGTGGATCGATTGACCAAGAGTGTCCACTTCTTGGCGATGAACTTGAGGATGTCCATGGCCAAGTTAGCCCAGTTGTACATTAAGGAGATCGTGAGGTTGCATGGAGTACCTTCGAGCATAGTTTCTGACAGAGACCAACGATTTACATCCCAGTTCTGGCAAACCTTACATGAGGCTTTGGGGACCAAGTTGACGATGAGTTCAGCCTACCACCCTCAGACCGATGGCCAGTTTGAGAGGACGATTCAGTCGTTAGAGGATTTATTGAGAACGTGCATATTGAACCACTTAGGTGCTTGGGATGAGGTATTACCTTTGATAAAATTCACCTACAACAACAGTTTTCATGCGAGCATAGGCATGGGGCCATACGAGACTATTTATGGCAGGAGGTGCAGGACCCCACTCTGTTGGTATCAGGATGGGGAAGCGGTATTGGTTGGACCAGAATTATTAGAGCAGACCACTGAGAAGGTGAGGATGGTGAGGAACAGAATGCAGGCTTCTCAGAGTGGGCAGAAGGCATATGCAGACCGTAGGAGGAGGCCTTTGGAGTTCGCAGCTGGCGATCATGTGTTCTTGAGGGTGACCCGAACCACTGGTGCGGGAAGGGCTCTCCGCTCAAGGAAACTTTCTCCTAAATTCCTTGGCCCATATCAAATCACGAGGAGGATTGGGCCGGTGGCTTATGAGATAGCTTTACCCCCTCAGTTGGCAAACCTTCACCCAGTATTTCATGTCTCACAGTTAAGAAAGTACGTGTTTAACCCAACTCATGAGTTGAAAGTCGAGGATATACAGATCAGGGAAGACCTCACAGTGGAAGTACCACCCATCGCTCTAGAGAATAGCAAAGTTAAGGAACACTAAGGAAAAGAGATCTGCTTGGTTAAAGTCATATGGGATCAGAGAACGGGTGACTCGAATTGGGAGTTAGAGGAGGACATGAGGAAATCACACCCACACCTTTTTACCTGGTAAGTATTCATTTTTTAGGTCGAAAATTTTTGTTGTCGGGGAGAATGTAAGGCCCAATTTCCTGCCCTAAAGCTTTAAGGGCTACCCTTGAGCTATTAGGCCTTAGGGCTGGCCCAAAAGATAAAGCCACCCAAGTCTGACCTAATTCCACACTTTTTCAGATTTCTGCTACCTTGGTGCTTAGAGCCGCAGCCGCTTTCTCTATTAGGGTTCCGTTGTGTTTTCAGTTCGCTTTCAGTTTGGCCCCGTTCTTAGCTCACGTAACTGCTCTCCGACTCGTAGTTTCCTTCTTTGGCCTGTTTTCGTAGTTGTTGTTAGGGTTCCGTAATAACCCACTCTTACACTATTTTCCAGCTCCGAGTCTGTTCCTAGAAGCTGTTTGTGCTCCATAGTTTGGGTGTCCAGGTTTCCAGCTAGCCTTGCCCAGGTACGGGAAGTTAGGGTTTCGAGTTTGAGTTGTTTTTGATCTGTTTATGAGTTTGCTGGATGTTTGTATGGATAAATCGTGGTTTGTGGTGTGTGGGATACCTTGTATGATGGGTGGGTTTGGAAAAGATGCATATGTTGCAGGTGAGACCAGGGCGAGAATTGGGCGAGAACTGGTAATCTCGCTCAGGCGAGTCGGACTCGCCTAAACGAGTCTGGCGGAGGCTCGTCCAAACCTTTTTCGCAAAAGGTCGCCCAGGCGACCAGTTCATTCTTTTGAGCGAGCGAACAACTCGCCCAGGCGAGAGGGGTCTCGCCTAAGCGAGATCCCACGTTGGTTCCTATTTCTATTTTTGAGCCCTTGCCTAGGCGAAGGGGGCTCGCCTGAGCGAGACCCTTCATCTTGACGAGGGGCTGGGCGAGACAGTGCGTGGTTTGGGTGCTTGGTTGCTCTTGGATAATTGGTAATTTTTTGGGTATGATTGTTATGTTGAGATATGTATATATATATATATATTTATTTATTTATTTATATATATAATGGATTGACATGCATGCGTGACATAATTCATGAATGGAATGATGGATATCGTGGAAACTTGGCATGTGAAATTAATGAGTGAGTTGGAATTTATGGGACATGGTATTGATATGAGATGAGGCCACATACACATGAGGTGGTAATGACTAGTGGTAAGGATTCAACATGTGATACGAATGAGGAATTATTTTCAGGGGTTGGTATGACATTGAAAGCATGATTAGTGTTCCCTCATTGTTGTTTTATGATTCTTGGTGTGTGTTAGTGTGTAATTCCTTGGAGTCTCTAGGTGAGACCTCCGGGGTTGCGCTTCAATGGTCGGGACGTAATTTCATGGCCCCTTTTAGTGGGTGTCTATGGTGGTGCCCCATCTGTATAACTAGGTAAGGATTCAAGGTAAGGTTGCATCTTGACGCTCTAAGGGGTCAGTTAGTCTCACATAGAGCGGACTGACTCTTGTGGTGAGAGTAGCAGGAGGCCTGAAATCCATTAAGGGCTAACCTTGTGGTGAGGGAAAACTGATTCATTGTAACACTCGTAACACATAGCTCGGGGGTGAGCAGAGGTATCCACCACAAGTGCAAGCATTCGCTGAATCCGACCAAGTTATATGTATCAGGATGAGTCGAGTCGTGTCATATTGTATTGCCTGAAAGTCATAACATGCTTGGTTGATTTGGGTGTATGATTTGGTGAAATTATATCTGATTTGATGGATGAAATCTTTTGCTCTAGCTTACCCTACTTTCTTTGTTGTGTGTTCTGCTGTGTGGTACTCTCTTTTGCGATGATCATCAACTTGTTGGTGTGAGCATATGCGAGGAACACCCGCGGACAACAGGGTGGTGATGGTTCTGCTGCATAATCTGCATGGGTTGGAACTTAGTTTTCTTTGGTCATTCTTTAGGGCTTTGTCCCATGTATTTCATAATGTTTCATTACTCTACTTGTAGTTGCTAGACTTTTCAACTGTTTTCTTTGGCATCGTGGTGTGCCTGGTTCTGTAGGGTTTGGGTTAAGGATCCCAAGACTGCACTATTATACTATTTATATGTGGCGTTTTCTTTTAATTACGCTATTAATTAAATGAGACGTACTATAGTATTCTATTTTTTATCCTGTCAAATATTTCTTAATATTTTATTTAATTGTATATATTAGTATTTGCAACATAAAAGTCTTAGAGTACCTAGGTTTTGATGTGGTAAAATAATAGTTTTAAATTTAAAACTTGGGTGTTCTTGTGTAAGAACCTCTATTTTAAGAATAAAATATATTTAATTATGTGATTAAATTAATTCCAGAAGCAATAATGATTTACTTTAGCTAAACTATGACTAATTTTCCTTCAATAAATATTTAAAGAATTTAATTATAATAGAGATCACATAATTATTTTTTATTGTCATTTTTAGCTAATATAGGTTACATAAAGTTATTCTTGGATATACTTAGAAAGCTTTTATAGGATTGACTCTTTTGTTTGGAGTTTAATAGTGAAAGACCTCTTTTTCTTGAGAAGTCCATCTTTTGTTATAACTCACCACTCAATTCTATTTTATTGACTTACTTAATGAAGCCTTGAAAAAACCTCAGCCTTTAAAGCCCCAACGTTAGCCTCAGTTTAATTGTCTAAACTTAAATTCATTTTACCTATCATTACTCAATAACTCAACATTATTCTTCTCATTTTAAACTATTAATTTTTATATAATTAAAATTTAATAAATATTTTTTAATATAAAATTTATTTAAATTTTATCTCGATAATGAATAATTCAAGTTATGATATAACACATCTCTCATAAGCTAGACCGAAATAGATATACTACATGCAAACGCGGTTTAGGCTAATGAGAGCAATTTTTCCTTTCGGTTAAACCACAAGTGCTCATAAACGTGTTACGAGTGCTTTTCATCCTTTTCTTTTAATCAAGTATTCAATAAACAAAAATTATATTAGATTATAGCACTTTCGTGGCTTACAAGGTAAATCGTCTACACTGCTTTTTTACCTGCTATCACCAATTCACAATATGTAGAATAATTATTTTGTCTTGTAAATATTTTCGAAATTAAATATTCTAAAGATTTGAGAGAAAACTTTATGTCAAAACTATTTCTAAGTTCTGAAAATTCTTACTCAACTTTTTATTTTAGTCTCTGTATATAATTTATTTTTCACTGATTCTTTATACATATCAAACCATTTATCTTTATACATATCAAACCAATATTTATCCGTGAAAGAAAAAAAAATGCATTAAAAAAAATTCACAACAATTGCATATCAAATAAATATTACTAACAAGAGAATTAGAGTGTGTGATGCAAATACTAGTTTAGAATCCTATATTTACGTAACCAAAGAGATTTAACTATTATGTAAATTGTTGTACATCTTTTGATACCCTTTTTGATTTATAGGCCTTGCATTTTAATATTTTACAATACACAACAACTTTTTTATCCCAACACTCAAATATAATAAAAATAATTATATTAAAAAAGAAACAAATCTTCTATACAAATTAGAAAAGAAAAAAAGAACAAAATTAAAATGTTAACTATCTATTGAAAAATAAATGAATAAAAATGTTCTCCTACGAAAGATATACTCACCTTTTTTTACCCTCTATAATCTAAAAGAAACTAAATTTCCCTACTTTTAACTATCATAAATAAAATGATATCATTTAGTAAATGCTAGAGTTTAAACAAGAGTTTAACTTTCACACTATTAAAAATAAACAAATTGAGTAATATTTAGATAAATTAAGTAATATGTATAAATTTATTCATAACTTAGTATTGGTGTGACATCCATTTTAAATAGAATAAATCTACTCAATAAAGCATCACAGAGTTATAATATTAAAGGAGCAATCAGATGAACATGAAGCATAAGAAAAGAACTGATACAGTCATTCGTAAGAGTACTGGAAAAGGAAACTTAGTACTGGAAAAGGAAACTTAGGCCTACTACCATGCCCTGAACAAAGAAAAGATTCTAAAAGCTGATAGTGTAACAGTTTTCAAAAGGGGTTGCCACTAAGGCAACTATTACAAAAAGGCCCCATGGCCGTGAAACTGCTCCTAAGAGCCATCAAAGCAGAATACTCTAAGTTGCACCGCCGCTACCACCAGACCCATCTTGGACATTTCTCTCATCTGCTCCCACCAAAAGGTGATCATCGCAAAAGAAAAATAAGACAAGCACAAACACAAAAATGAAAGGGTAAGCTAGTGTAAAAATAACTTTAACATATCACAACAGGCAAGTACTTAAAACAGTTCCAAGCATGCAACACAATAGGCACAGAGAATCATGTTATAGCAAACAAGCAGGACACTATGACTCAATTATCCGGATAAATATATTAAGATCAGATTCACTAGACGCTTGCACTTGTGGTGGCCTCTACTGCTCTGCAGAGCCATTGCCAATGGGTTTCACCCTACCACACACAAGGTTAGCCTTTAAGCGTCTAAGGCCATTATCCTGCCAAAGACTAGGGCCTCCCGCTACTCTCACCACTTGGGTCAGTTTGTTCTACATGAGACTCACTGACTCTTTAGAGTTTCGAGATGCGATCCTTACTTGAATCCTTATCTTAATATATACACTACACACCACCATGAGATCTCGCCACGAGACTCATGGAATTACGCCTATCTCACACCAATTTCATGTTTCTCATACCATAACCACCACCTTTATCTCATACATCCAATTCTCATGCCACAATACCACCATCCAATAGTTCCAAACCATACATTAATCCAAACATGCCACTTTCATTTCATACAAATCCAATAACACATGCATATTCAAAATAATACTCAGCCACAATAGAAACAGGGAACAAAACAATGAAATTTCGCACTGTTCTCGCTTAGGCTAAACGCCTTCGCTCAGGCGAAATAAATGGTCTCGCCTAAGCTAGGCATTCTCGCCTAAGCGAGACTTGAAAACAGTAGCACAGTGAGCACACTGCGAGCCCTCGCCTAAGCGGATCCATCTCGCCTAGGCGAGACTGCCCTTCGCCCAAAACACAGATCCCTCGCCTGGACGAGAACGCGAGCAAAGAACACCAGGTTTTCTTCGAGAACTCGCTTGGGCGAGTCACTCTCGCCCAAGTGAGACAACGCGTCATTCAAAACAAGAGCCCTATGCCTGAGCGAGCTGCTCGAGTAGAACCTGGGCGAGTCTTATCTATTCTCGCCTAGGCGAGATGAGCTTGCTTAGGCGAGAATGACAGTACTCGCCACTGTTACACGCATGCAGCAGGAACACATACTCAATAGCAACATACCGAACGCAAACAGGCCAGTTCATACTATCCAAAACATCATTCAAGCATAAAAACATGGAATAGACCAAAAGCACGCAAAAATAGCTCTTAAACACTTAAAACCTAGCTTCCCTTACCTTGCTTAGGTACCCAAAAAGGCAACAAACCCGCAACTACGAATATAACAGCTCCTAGAACCAAGGTAGTGAGTTGAAAAGTGGAAACTAGAATAGAAACAAGGGTACAGAGTTAAACCCTACCCAGACCAACATACAAAAATGGTGGGAAGGAGAAAAACTGACTAGGGATCTCAAGTTTTTAACTTACCTAGAAGCAGGATGAACGTAGCTAGCCAAAAGGAGGAGGGTTCGTTGTGCCCTAGCAGAGCTCTAGTTGGAGAAGAGGTTAGAGAAGAGAGATCTGTTTTTCTGCAAATGAGACAGAGTGCATGGGTTAGGGGCTGGAAAGGGGTATTGGGTCCCCCTTACTAGGCTGACCTCAGGCCCACGAAAGGTTAGGCCTAACTCAGAAAGCTGAAAATGGGGCTTACAATTGGTAAAAGAAATTTGATATTTAAATCCCCTAGCAACAATAAGTAATTTATTTTTAATAGTTTAAATGATAAACATATAGGTTGAGTATAGGTTGAGTAATGGTGGACGAGATTGGATTTGGGTCCAACCAATCTAGTATAATTCGAACTTAACATTTTAAAATTCAATCAAACTATTTACTATGTTGAGTTATTTATATAAACTATTTACTATGTCGAGTTATTCATATGTGGATAATTCGCAGTTAAATACAATCAGGTTATTCAAAATTAATTTTTACTATATCAATTAATAAAAAATACTTTTATTTTAATTTGCAATAAAAAAATAAATTAATATAGTTTAGTAATAAATTTTCTTAAAACAATTATCATACCAAAAATAAATTGAAAATTTAAACATATGTAGTGACTGAATTATGAAAATTTAATAATTGACAAAGTATACCGACCATTACAAGATTTTAAATTAAAAATTCAAATGGTTTATAGGACATGTTCCTCAACCAAAGTTATAGTTTGGTAATTATTTGATTTCATTTTGTAGTCTTATAGCTTGTGACACCCAAGTCTTTTTATCATTAATGGTTGCAAAAAGCTTTTGGTAAGGTATAGACAATATGCAACAATGGATGCAAGGTTATACTATAGCTACCTAAAATATTTGTACTAATAGGTGATGAGATAAATGTTGGGGATATATAAAATGTCAGAACCTAACACCACCACCAATGCCACAATCAGAATTTAGATTCATCCCGCATAAAAAATATTTGATAAGGGATTAAAAATTAAGATGGTATTCCAAATAGAGTTTAAGAGCTTAAGCATCCAACTAACTTAATAGAATTTGCTTAGAGTTTGTCACATTAATCACGCATGAGAGTCATGATATCTCTTTAAAAAATGTATTGGAGATATCTTCCAAAAAAAAAAAATTCAGTCTGTGTATTTTTTGAAATAAATGCCTTCAAAAAAAGACCACAATTAGATATAAGAAAAGCAGTTGAAACTTAACAAAGTAATAAGTAAATTTAATAATAATAATAATAATATATAATAATAATAATAATAGTAATAATAATAATAATTAAAGTAAAACAAATATCTTAGATGGACTAAGAGTCACAACATTGGTTGTTGTGACTAAGATGATGAACCAACTCTCTTTGCATGTTACTTAAACTCCTCCCATCGTGTAACCATTTTACTCTAACATTAAATGAAACAAATTATTAATATACATAATAACATAATTACAAAATTATACCTCCAATACTAAATGCACTCTCAGAGACAACGGTAGAAATAAGGGTGGGCAACGCGTCTCTAACCATTCTTGATAGAGTGGGAAACCGTGAGGAATTTGTTTTCCACCAAACCAAAATATTAAGTTAGTCAGCACCATCAACAACAGGCTCATTTAAATACTTTTCTAACTCATTTTTTCTATCTATGTAGTCTTTTTCTCTCAAATGCTTCTTAAAAGTATTAATCCTTGTAAAACAATTTCAGGAATTCCAACAATGGTTGATGTATCAGATTCAGAAGAAAATACAGTTGTACAAACATATGGCTGCTTAGGCCTATGTTGTTGTTCATCATGAACAGATTTGTATCATTGATACATTTTTTCAATCTACCTTGTATATAATTAGTTAATTCTACAACTTTGTTTGGATCATGTTTATACATTTCTTGAAAATTCTAAATCACATACTCAAACTTTTAACGAAGATAAAAAATGACACAAAAATACAATAAGTGATTGATGTTAACAACATTACTCCAATACTTGTGATACTTCAGCTTCATATCACAAACAATATGGGCTAATATACTATTTAGATTCATAGTTGTCTTGTCAAGTACAAAATAAATAGTATCCATTTGGTGAAATGTAATGTGTATATGCAATGATGTAGAAAAATATTTAGTGGCTTTGTATAAAATTTTTATAAACTTCACAAAAGCTTGTGCATGTTTCCAATCACTAGCAGTTGGGGGACCTTCATCACAAAAAAAAAAAACCCAAATAGCTAGAGCCTATACTGTCAAGCTTTTCAAATGCAACTTGAAATTTTATTGTTGCATCTAAGATCATATATGTGGAATTCCACCTTGTGGGAATATCAAGACACAATAGTTTTTTTACAATCAATTTTTGAAAACTCTATGCATTATCTAAACTTAGTCAATATTTATGGTGAAGACCTTAAGAATTTGACAACATTCATAATACGTGTTATTGAATTATGCAACTCTTTTAAGTCATCACTTACAAATAAGTTCAATATATGAGCACCACAACTGATATGAAAAAATTGGTCATCCATTACTAATCCACTCATATTCGTCATTCCATCATTTTTTTAAATATGTAATAGCCACATCATTAGATGATCAAGTGAGTGTGGACACATTCCTAACTCCTCATTCCCTTATAACTTCTTCAACTTTCCTTCCTATTGTTCCCCTTTATAATATGGCTAAAAAATTGATTATCCTTTTTTTATACGTCCAATTGCTGCCTATGAAATGTGCAATGAGTGTTAGGTAGCTTAAGTTTTGAATTGATGTCGAACAATTGATCCAATAATTGGTGGTGAGTGCTAATCTAACATATTTTGACTTAAAGAAGGTCTTTAACCAAACTTTTTCATCTATATACAATTTAAAGCAATCTCTAACTATTTTGAACCTTGATGGGACAACAAACAAAGGTCTACAGAAATTCTTAAAACCCTCACCTCTACCACTCTAAATGGTTGTTCATCCACAATAATAAAGATAACAATTGCCTTTCGACAAGCTTGAACATTAAACTTTTAAGTGGTTGCAAGAAGACTGTTATTGTCGTCACTTTTAAAAGTGAGAGTTGTTTTGTTGGGGTCATTTGTGGCAACAAATGGAGATTTAGGACACAACCTTTTAAGGTGATTAAGAAGGTTAGATGTTCCATGTATCTTTAAATCACATCTAAATTGCTTACAATGATTAAATCTTGCAATTGAATCTGTGGGTTCAAGAGATCTTATGAAGTGATCTAAAACAATAGAAGTTGTTTTCTTACGACTAGCATTTGGTTTAATTTTTTTTCTACTTTTGGAAAGAGGAACATTGTGGTCCACTCCTACAAGTTTAATTGTAGGGTTTGGCTGGTCAACTTGTTGTAAACTTAGAGGCAATTCTTGACTATGTGTATTCATTACAACTGTAACGAAGAAGTCATAATCAATAACTACCAATCATAGTGTTTAATTTATTTTAGAAATTTCTATGTACAAATTTAATTGTTTGACCTTTCTAATATTGTAAGACAATATTGATAGAGAATAAATAGTTTGATTTTTTATGTAAAAAAGACAAAAAGAATATCTTTTAGAAAAATTAGATCAAATAATCACAAATGAATCACATTGAATATATAGGCTCTAACAATAAACACACTCTCACAATGCTCATCCTCTCATAATAACAATTTAAAAAAGAACTACTAGCCTAAATCATTAAACACTTCCTAATAATGAAATGCAAGCTTAAAATTTGACACCCTTAATATGTTTTCAACAACCTCTAACATAAAAAAAAATCAAAATTAGATAATAAAATATAGGATTCAATCTCAATGTTTCTCATTTTCTCTTAGTACAGATGGAGTTTATTTTATCAACTAAGCTTTAGATCGGGATTCATAAACAAAATTGCAAATATTTGTTGGAATTTCAATTTATTATGCAACTGTTGAGAAATATTTTCTCTACAGCATAAACACAAACCAAATATAACAAGTCAACAGACTCCATAATAGATAGGTACCACAATGGACCAAGCACAAATCAATTGAATCACATATAAAAAAATCATAAAGGAAACTGCTAAAAAAAACTTCATTGGTCAAAAAAGATGTCTCACATTCTAATTGCTAAAAATAAAGTATCTTATGCATCAAACCACGACAAAGAATAGGGAAAAGCTCACCAGCTAACAATCGAAGTAATGTAGTGACCATCGATTTAGTTTGCAAAACCAAAGTGCACGTAGCAACAAATAAGTGAATTTGAACAACAAAAGAGAAAACACACTAAGAGATTATTGATGCAAGTCATGTCAAAAGTTAACATTCAAGTTTTAACTTGATCCATCACGCCTTGAATTCGTCATAGGCAAAGCAACCTTCAACCACATAATCCACAACCAAAGAGCCACCACAAACAACCTTCTATGCAACTCTAACAGTCTCAACGAAAGGCCACATGCTCACAACCAATGGGTACTCTTTTAGAGACAAAAGATACTATAAAGATCTGAACAACTTAAACTGACATCAAGAAGTGCATTTTTTTCTACTCCCTAACCAGGCATCCAAGCTTAGTTATGGGAACAAAGCTCAAAATTGATTACTTGTACTTTGATTACCATACTCAAATCACTATCTAGTTAAGAAAAAAAAAAGAATACTAAGGCTGCTTAAAGAAAAACAAAAACTATTGTTGTTTTCAAGTACCTACGAAAAATGATCTCGTAATAAGAAACTTAAATGTTGTGTGAAGAATGGAAAAATGACCATGGTATTTTTTGTTTGTGAAGTGAATAGTAGAGTTTGATGCTATGTGTGTGAAAAATTGAAGAGCAGTGATGTTTATTAGGGTTTGATGTACAAAAGTAAATATGTTTAGTCTTAAAAATTTATAATAGTAAAATATTAGGTTAAACCATTCTATTGGTCCCCATTTTGTAGAGAAATCTCAAATTGGTCCTTTTTTATTTGCCTCAATTTAGTCCATATTTTGATAAATTTATTGCAATCCGGTTCTTTTCGTTAGTAATGCACTAACAACGTTAAAGAGGTGTCACGTGTCAGTTCGTGGTTTTTTTATTTAGTTTTTAAATTTTGTATTTTTTTAAAAAAATTTAATTTTTTTAAAAAATAAAAAATATTACCATGTATTAAGCTTAAATGTGGCAATGGCATTGCACATATAATGATTGAATGTGAAAATTCTCAATTTATTTTTATTTTGTCTTAATTTGGTTGCAATTTTAAACTAGAGTAATTTAATCCTATCTATTTATAAACCAAATTTAACTTTTATATAAATATTACAATGATATTTTTAACAAGATTAAGTTTATTTAAATTTATATTTTACATTGAACTTTATTTGGAATTTGTTTCAAATATTTATATATCAATATTTTTTAGACAAATGTTATAGTTGGTTTAAAAAGAACAACTTTATAAATTGAAATATAAAATTTTAAAACAGTTTAATAACAATTTAAAATGTTATAAGTTGTTAAATATATTTATTTTAAAATATTTTTATAACAATTTTAAAATAATTTTATAACAATTTAAAATGTTATAATTTGTTAAATAAAATAATAATTTAAGATTTTTTTACAAGAGAAAAATGAAATAATTTAACCAAAATATTACTGTGGGCTTAAGTATATTTTTTCTTTCGATTGTATCAGACGCGTTCGATTTTTTTTTTCTCACCCTTAATATGTATGATCCGTCTTTTTCTCAAATTATCCAAAAATAAATAATTATATCTAATCATTTTAAATGATGAGGCTACCCGGTCATCTCATAAATTATGATACTACCTATTACGAGGGAGTCTGCATCATTCCAAGGGTTCAAGTAGAGATGGCAAATAAACTCGTGCCTGTGGGTATCACCCGAACCCGTTCCCGTTTTGACGGGGAATCCCCGCTTTGACTGGGTATGGGTATGGGTATGGGTAATACCCGAAATTTTCAACTGGGGATGGGAATATATATATACCCGCCCAAATACCCGTCCCCGCTTAAATTACTAAACTATTTATAATTTATTAAATAATCTAAAAAATATATATAAATAAATAATATATTTACACATAAAATATA
>Ga0214544_1005418_pt1 | contig 24724 bp, 16 predicted proteins | sample CNSS3metaG_FD_160074 | JGI IMG/M metagenome (GOLD analysis project Ga0214544, IMG submission 160074) | Root nodule microbial communities from cowpea collected in UCLA plant growth center, Los Angeles, California, USA - CNSS3 | ecosystem: Host-associated > Plants > Roots > Nodule | place: USA... | reverse complement strand
TTTTGTTATTTTTTTTTTTTTTTTTTGTATTGTGTTTTTTAACAAATCTCAAGGTATCTGATTAGTCGAATTACTTTATGTTCAAGCTTGCTAGTGGTATTAAAATTAAAGGCTTTGTACTAGAGTATGCTCACATTAAGGGTATATCATGTGGTATATGCTCACATTGCAAAAATGTAGAAATAAAATTGTGAAGTTTCAACTGTTGGGAATTAAGGAGTATGTTTATTTACTAAACACTGACCCTAGCTCCTTCAGAGGTTGCAAAGAACCTCTGTTCAGGTTACAGCCAAAAGATAATAACACAATGCCTCAATTTACTCATTTACTCATACCATCCTCTACTACTTCAAATTCAAGAGGAGTCCAAGTCTTACAAGTGATAGATAACAGGATGATTACTATTTGGGGTTTATGAGATGGCGAGATGATTGCAATTATGAAATTTTACTGTATGGTTTATATAATGTATAGACAGATAACTTGCAGCTCATTCTTTTTTTTAACATCTTGATTCTTATATTGTAACATCCCAAGGTCTTTTAAATCCTTTGATCCTGTCAAACACACATATCTTACCTTTGAGTGTTTGTTATAATGGTTCTTAATTTTATTGAGTTAAGTTGGTGATGTGTTTTGTAGTGATAGATTGTTAAGTTTTGAGAGATGACATCTTTACCTTTTGTTCTGCAAACTATGAAAGTAGTGTTTTTAATTGAATTTATGTACTTCTAGAGTTTGTGTTTTTAAATGTGTGGGATCAACTTCTGCATTTATAAGCAAGGGCTCAGAAGTAGAATAAATTGATTGATAAATGATCAGGATTAAGCTTGAGTCTTTTAAGCACTTTAGACTAGATAAGCTTGTTCTAGATGCTAGATGTGATTGAATCAACATGTACTTAATAATTATCATTGATTGTGTTTAGGTAAAAGCAAGTGTGGACATGGTAGGTCAAGAAATTCCTAGTGGACAGAAGGAACCAATTAGTTCTTGTAGTGAAGTTTGTTTATGTAATGCAAAATACCCTGGTAAGAATACCTTTTTGTCTAGCATTGTGATAGTGTGCAATTGCGCCAACATCACACTGAGCTGGGTGACCACCTTAAGGTGGCAACACTTCTGAATTAGGAACAATGTTTCCAGTGAGGATAAAAATGTAAAACTCTATTACAAGCTCAGAATTCTTCAGTTTTCTTGTATGCTTTGCGTATAGAGTTTAGATGAGGGTGAAATGCTTGACATTGCAGTTGAAGATGATGTTTAGAGGTTTTTAGAATTTAGATTGGTTGTTACGCCTTGGTGTTGTACGGTTAAAACTTATTTAGTTTCATTCCTTGGTTGTTTTTGGACACAGTGATTGGCTTTTGGCTGTTTTGGGTGGTTATTGGTTGTTCTGTTGCAGCTTTTGCTGCTGAGTTGTGGACCTCTTGGTTATTAAATTTAATCAGAACATGTATTAAGGTTTAGGCGTTTTTCTTTAGTTATGAGTACATGCACACACATAGGCATCAAAATAGCTGTTCCCGCTATATGGGTTTTGGCAAGTGGCCGCTATGCAATTAACTACTATGCTCATGCCTTTCGTTAGTCCCTCATACAATAATAAGTGTTTTGATAACCTTTTTATGTTATTACAAGAATTATATTAAGACTTGTCCAGAAACTTACACTGGTTAAACAAATATGTAGTTGTTGATGGACTGGACTCGGGGACACAACATTGTATTTTCAAGTGCTGCCCCTACTGTGAATGAGCTCAGAGGACCTTGTGATGTTGCCAACTTGTGTTCATTGTTTGGACTCTCCAAGGAACGAGCTAATGCTGCTATTTCTAAAAACTGTAGGTATGGAATTTGCTAAAATATGCTTTATTTTGTTTGGGTCTGGAGGTGGGCAATGTTTAAGATGTCTTGAATATCATTCTGAATTGTTTGCAGGATTCTTTTAGCTAATTCTTTAAGGAAAAAGCGATTTTATAAAGAGGCAATAAGAGTAGAAGTTTTATCAACAGATGCAGCATCTCATTCCAAGGAAGATCGGTATCAAGAGTTACTACAGTGGGATCCTATCTCCAGTGGTGAAGGTGATATCCTCTTGAATGACGTGGAGAAATCTTCTTTAGTCTCCTGTAAAGGATCAAAAACTGAAAAAGCCATTGACTTTGCTTCACTGGTCAACAGCCTTCCATCTAACGGTTTTGAAATCAAGAATTTCTTACCTGCAAACAAGGTTTTACCTGCCTGTTTAGACAATAAAATAAACTCCCCACCTGTTACCCAAAAGCTAGACCAGTCAGCAACCTTACCTAACAACTTCACTGAGCATTCCACCATACCTGATATTTGTCTTGAGCAAGATGAAAACCCCTTATCAAATGCTTTAACAAAAAGTTACAGTTTGAGCCGTGATCATGTTTTTGAGAAAAATATGCAGAATGAAATATCTGATGCTGTCAATTTAAAGGAGATAAACATTCCGACTGCCCTTGACTCTACCTTCCCCGATGATAAAGTAAACTTCCTTCCGGTTGCCAAAAACATAAATCAGTCAACTCTTGTGCCTAACAACATAACGGTGCAGCTTGATAGGCTTGATGTTTGTCCTGAGCAAGGTGAAATCTCCCAACCACAGAAACAAAGTGAGGATTTTTTGGAGAAAAATATACACAGTGGAACTTCCAATGCTTTCAATTCAATGGAGATGGACATTTCGACAACTGCCACAAAGTTGAAACAAAGAAGTTCTACTGATTCAAATGTTGATCTCATCCCGCTTGAAGCAAAAGCATTTGATGTAGAATCAAATTTCTCAAGCAATACATGGAATACTCTAAAACCACATGAAAACGATAAACTTTCTGGATCTTCACAAGAGGTGGCACATGATATTGCTCATAAAGTAGATATCTTTGATAGTATTATTCCAGCACCGTTTCATGATAAACACTCTAGTGACAAAAGTTCTGATGTTAATTTAAATGAAGTCGGCAAGATTCATGCAGCTTTGCCAAATGAAGATTTAGAAACATCTATTTCTGATACTTCAATGGAGGGTAAACAGTTTGACAAACGGCATGATGCAGTTGAACTCGAGAAGCAACAGCTAAAATCTTATGATGAGATGGAAATGCAAGATAATTCCGAAGCTGCCAGCCATTTAAGTCCAGATGTTATAATGAAAGATAAAGAGCTCGGTGAAGTGATCACCGAATCCGATCAATTAGCCTCAGTTCATCGTGTATCAGGTACTCAATCATTGACTGATATCTTTATCTGGGTTGTTGAAAGCTATATGGTGCCTGAGTTCATGGATTAGTATTAAACTATTACTAATTTCATTTTATTTCCTAATTATGCTGTTCCTCATAGCTTCCCTGTATGTGCATAGTATCCAGCATGTTTCCATTGTACGTTTTGTGAAGAAAGTATAATCATCAGGTGTATTTTCATTATCTCCAGGTGCATTGAAACTGAAGCGAAGGACACCTCGGGAACTACCTTTATTCCCCTTGAAGAGATTGCTAAATCCGACGGCCTTTAAGAAGAAAGTTAAAAAAAGCAAGACCAGAACTAAGCTAAAGTAATTTTTTTTTTCTGGATTGTTAGTGTTACATGGCATAGATTGAGCTAATTTTTTTTATAGTATGTATTAATACTAACATATTTACTAGAGTGTGAAGAAAATAGTGTTTAAAGACCTTCAAATCTTCAAATGCAATACTAAACCTTGACATAAATTTCCAATCTTGTGTACGTATGAGTTTTCTGTTAGTTTAATTAATTTCCTTAAACTAATGCAAGCATAAATTGAAATTAATGTATCAAAATTGAATATATTCGGGTAATATGATTCTTTTAGGGTAATTAGGGTGATGGGATTGAAACTGAAGTATCCAACAATTAAATATACTAGGGTGGTGTTTAAAATTTTAACGCAAAATGTAAAACTAATGTCATCTAGAATCTCAATTTCTTTTTACTAATCTTTTTCTAGAAAAATAAATATTTAATGTTTTAATACTTTTTCCGAGTTATTACTTTTGTGAAAAAATAACAATGTAAAAACTTGTTTCTGTTATATTAATGTTTAAAAAAAAAAAGAAAGATGCAATAGAAACCTAGTATTTCTCTAAAAGATTCAACACGTTGGAAACTGTTTTCAGTCATGGTGATGAGACTTGTATCAGAGATATTTTCGTAAAAGTAAAATTGACAAATTGTAGGTTTAAATTGCAATTGGAGGTGCTAATAACAATACCCAAAAAGCGTTGTTTCTGCACCACCAAATAATTTTTCTATATTTCCATCATTTACAATACCCTTTTGACTAATAAAAACTAATCACATTTCTATATCCTCTGTCCTATTTATTTACCGTACTAATTTCACTCTAAACTTCCAATTTAATAAACTTTCAAATATCGAAATTCATTAAAGGTTTAAATATCTTTTTCGTCTTCATTTTCACAGAATGTTTAAAATGGTCATCACTTCTACCGAATATTTAAAATGGTCCTTATTTTCGCAATTCGTGTTTTATTTGATCCTTTTCTGTGACGTCGTTTAAATCAGTAACGGAGTACTGTACAAGTGACACGGTTTGTGTTACGTTGCATTGGGGGTGTGTTACCTCTGTTATTGATTTAAACGGCGTCACAGTAAAGAACCAAATAAAACACAAATTGAGAAAATAAGGACCATTTTAAACATTCGGTAAAAATGAGGACCGTTTTAAACATTCTGTCAAAATGGGGACCATCCGCAACAAACACTACTACGAAAAAGAGGATGAAAAATGTATTTAAACTTCCATTAAATGATAATAAAATTCATTCTCTAAATAAAATTAAATATACTTTTAGAAAATACCAAATTTTAAAATTTGGTGTAAAAAATGAAATCCCATTTTTAAATTAAAATGTACCCAATTTTAAAGTTCGATAAAAGAAATTATCGAATTTCAAAATCCACTCAATAAACCTGCCGAATTTGAAAATTCAATTTAAGTATTAAATGGATTTCAAAATTCGGATATATATATATATATATATATATATATATATATATATATATATATATATATAAAATATTTTTTCATTTTACTTTTAATTATTTTAAATACATTATTATTTCTTTGTTTTTATCAAACTTTTATTCCTTCTTTTTATTCTTTTAAATTTAAAAATAAAACTAAAAAACCAATATATATATATATATATATATATATATAATTTTTCTAATTTAATTTTAATTTTTTTCAATACATTGTTATTTTGTTTTCCTTTTTTCTTTTTTTATCTTTAATTTTTCAGTTTTATACAGATAAAAAATTAAAAGATAAATAAATTAAAAGAAAAACATTAAAAAAACCAAAACAAATTTAAAAATAGAATACAAAAATATAAAAAATATATTACAAAAATTTAATACATCATAAATTTCTTTGTTTTTTTATTTTTTACTTTTTAAAACACACTAAAAATAAAATATATATCGAAATCCATTTAATTATTACACGAATTTTGATATATATATATATATATATATATATATATATATATATTTCGAAATTTGTTTAGTACTTAAATATGATTTTAAAATCCGATAAGTTCGTTTCGAATTTTGAAATATGGTAATTTCTTTTACCAAATTTTGAAATTTGATATATTTTAGTTTTAAAATGGATTTCACTTTGAAAATTCTATTTTTCTAAAACAGATTTCACATTGGTGAACAAATTTTATATTTGTCTATTAGAGTTTGAAATCTGGTAATTATTAGTTTGGGAGTATGGATGGAGGGTACCACACAGTAAATAAATAGGCGAGAGGAGGAAGAAGGGTGATTAATTTTTATTTTCAAAGGGATAGTGTGAGGAGATTGAAATCTTTTAGAAATGTAAAAGAATTGTTTGGAGGTGCAGGCAGAAATCCCAAGAGCGTTTCTTGGACACACGTGGACCAATGCAAAATATAAGTGGGGCTTTCTTGTTGCACCTCCAAGTTTTTTCCTTTCTCCTGTATTTCCAAAAATTACTTTTTTGTTCCTTGATTAATTTTATCTGCCAAGGTGGTTAAAAAATGAAAGAAAATTTATTACGGCTACCGGTGCTTTTCTTTTTATCTTTGCAAGAGCCTACACCCCCAAATATTATTGCCTCTCGTTCCGTTTTCTTCTTCGTTTCTTCCAAAAATTTTTGTTTTGTGTTCTCTGAACTCTAGTCCCTGTGGTCCCTGCTTGTGTCTGCTTCAAGCTCCCAGCCCAATGGTTCCTGGTTGAAGTTGCTCCAAGCTCCCATACGTGCTTTAAGCTCTCTTGGCTCGTGCTGGTGCTTTTTCCTTAATCTTTCAAAGCACTTCTCTTCCAGATAAGTATTCACTACTGGAAAATGAGCTTATAATAACAGGTAAAACGAGTTTACTATGACAAGTATTCTGGTGTCATAGTTTCAGGAGTCATAGAAAATGCGCGCTTTTTATGACGCTGCAGAAACCTATCATAGTAAGGCAAACTTACTATGATAGGCAGTGCAAACTACGTCATAGTAAGTCAGATTTTTTTTAATGATTTTTCTATTTTACCATTTTCCTTTCCATTCAATTTACCTGCAAATAACTTTCATATCACCAGACCAAACAATTCCAAACCAAACCAAGAACTTGTTGTATACTCTGATTTCAGCGGCCTCTTGATAAACAACAGCATGCTTTCCCCTTAGGTGCTGTAAAGCAGACTCACACTCTTTCCACCGACCAACCTTAGCCTACCGAAGATGACATTTGTTGAATCTAATCATTTAACAAACAGAAGAAAAAACTTGGTTGCTTGTGTGATATGTGTCCAACATGCACTGATGAAAGAGAAAAATTCCAGAAGTTAAAAACAACTCACCAGTCACATGGGAGAATCAGGGATAAAGGGAAGAGTTAGAAGGTGCACAATAGAAGGAGCAGTTCTTGAGATAAAGACAAAAAAATATATCAGTTACTTGGAACCCTTTTTAATTTGGTTTGGTGAAAAAGAGCAACATAAGGAGGGCGAACGGCGCGCGGGGGACGCGCGGACAGCTCGCGGACGGTGCGTGGAGGACGCGCGGACGGTGTGCGGAGGACGAGCGGACAACTCACAAACGGGGCATGGACAATGCGGATGGCACGCGAACGGCACGCGGACGACATGTGAACAATGCGGAGGACACGCGGACAACTCGAGGACGGTGCACAGAGGATGAGATGACAACTCACAGATGACGCGCGGACAATGCGGACGGCACGCGGATGACATGCGAACAATGCGAATGGCACGCGGACGAAGAGCGGAGGGCTAGTGGACGACGAGCGGAAGGTGAGCGAATGGTGTGAGAACGGTGCGCGATGACTGTTTCGAGAAAGAAACTATGCTTCTGAATGTTGGAGAAAATGGAGACGAGAAAGAAAAAAAGAAAAGAGGGAAGGAAAAAAATTAGGGATTTGAAGATATTATGACAAGTTTCCGTAAATCTATCATAATATATTTTTAACATAATTGCAATTTTGCCACCGTGCCCATCTACTATGATAGGTCCTCTGCACCTGTCATAATAAATTTTTCCTTCTCACTTATTATGATAGATTCATTTTTACCAGTCATAATAACTATTACTTTTATTACAAAAATGCCACCGGTCAACTTATTATGATAGGTGGCTTATACCTATCATAATAAGTCATCATAGATTCCTCTTTTTCCACTAGTGATTCATTCCCATTTTAATCATATTCCATTGTTGTTATCATTGTTGTTATAACTGGAATGTTTGTTATCAGTGATATACTTGAAATTTACGTTTATGTACATTGTGGATGTCGACATCCGCTTCAGAAAATTATATTGCGGATGTCAACATCCGTTTCCTAATTTTTTTATGTTTCTTTTTTCATTACGGATGTCCACATCTGCTTCAGAAATTTGTGAAGCAGATGTCGACATCCGTTTCATTTTAGTTTTTGTTTTTTTTTTGGATTGCGGATGTCAACATCCGCTTCAAAAATTGTGAAGCAGATGTCGACATCCGTTTCATTTTTTTTGCTTGTTTTTTGTATTGTGCATGTCGACATCCACTTTAGAGAATTGTGAAGCGGATATCGACATCTGTTTCATTATTTTTCTTTTTTTGTATTGCGGATGTCGACACCCGCTTCAAAAAATTGTGAAGTGAATGTCGACATCCGTTTCATTTTTTTTTTGTTTTTGTTTTTTGTATTTTGGATGTCAACATCCAATTCAGAAAATTGTGAAGCGGATGTTGACATCTGTTTCATTTTTTTTTGTATTGTACATGTCAACATCCGATTCAAAAAATTGTGAAGCGGATGTCGACATCCGTTTCGTAATTTTTTTGTATTTTTAATTAACGCATTGTCTCTGAAACCATTCCTTCCTTTCTCTTTAATCTCTTCCTTATTTCACTCTTTTCTTCTTCATCCTTTACTCCTCGCCTATATTAACTCCCCACATCTTCGTTTTTTTCATAAATCAATCTCTTCCCCCTTTGCTTCAATTTTTTCTCTTATGCATTGCATTTTGCTTCTGTTCTTGCCCTTAATCGGGATCTATAATACATAAAAAAAACTCACTCTGCAAAAAAAAAAATAATTCAAACAAATGTAGAAAAACTCAAACTTCAAAAAGAAAAGGAAACATATGTCGACATCCACAATTGAAAACTCTGAAGCAGATGTCGACATCTGCAATGCACAAAAAAAAAACTGAAATGGATGTCGACATCCGCAAGTGAAAACACTAAAGTGGATGTCGACATCCGCAATGCATCAAAATAAATGGTCGCGCTGCTAGGTCAAAGTCACGTGGAAAAGGAGATTCATTTTTGGGGTGTAGGAAAAGCAGATTCTATTTGGGGTGTAGGGGTGCAGGGGTGCAGGATTTTACTGTTTTTTCTCTTTCTTCTTTACTTTTTACTGTGGGCAAAACTGAAATTAACGAAAATTTTGGGGTATTAGAGAAACTGTTGGGGATACATGGAGAAGCCCGATATAACTTAACCTAATTATTCCACAATTGCAAAAGGAATAAGAGAAAAAATAAGGTTGAATACCTTGAAACAATATTGAAATTTTTATCTAAAAACTTTGATAAACTTTAGTCTTTAACTTTTAAAAATATTATATATAATTATTTTAACTCAATTATGTTAATTGTTTTTTGGGTATCACATAGTGTTTCAAACTTACATTTGAACTAGAATATGTTAAATAGTGTAAATAATTTAAATGTCAATTTGAAATAATATTTGACATGTAAAAGAACTTGGCATAATTGGATTAAGAGAACTATTTATTCATTTTTAAAATTTGAGACCAAAATATATCAAAATTTGTGAGAAAGATTAATTTTAATTTCTTATCTAATTTAAGTACTAAAAGGATATTTAAAAAAAAAAAAGAAAAGTTAGGTGAAAGATTAACCGGTCTCTTTGATTTTTTTCTTAATAGAAATTAAATACATGTTAAAAAATTTATGATAACTTATACATCATATTTAACTATAACTTGACTAGTTTCTCTTGATAAACTTCGTTCTTTGTTTGCAAGTAATATAATAATGTATTATAAAGGGAAAAGAAAACTGATATTTGTTACTATAATTGGTTATTTTATCTCCCTTTCATAACAAGAACAAAATTAACATTCAAGATCTTCCTCTTACGCAAACACTTTTATTTTCTTGACATCATTTAAATAAGAAATTTCTCATGGAAATATATTTATTACTGTTGAGGATTCAATTTTTTGCTATGTATAAAAAACTCCATTAGAAGAAATTGTTTAACCAACAAATGTTTTCAGTTCAAATAAAATTGATTTCTATTTGTGACCTCAAGAAAAAGTTTTTTAATCATTAATGTTTTTTGAAATATATATTTATCTTTTAAGCCTAAACAGTACAAAATGCTTTATATTTCATTAACAAATGCAATTTTCTCCATTTGCATAAAACATTCTTCAAAAATTAAAATCAACTTATACACAATAATTTGTATAAGTTTCTTATATTAATCTTCTGAATCCATAATTTTAACTTGTATATAAATTAATTTTAACCTATACATAATAAGAACGTCGTCTTATCTTTGTTCTATAGTCTTGAAGAAAAAATGATAAAAAGTTATTTTGAGAACTAATAACAAATTTAGCGAATATTTATAGATAAAAACATATTTAAGCTCCTAAATATTTTTTTATCCATAGAAATTAAACACATGGAGATTAAAACTGTTCAGGCACATCCTATTTAACCAATTGAACTAGACTCTAACAACTCCTTAAACTTTATTTGTCAAGTAATAGTATAAAGGTATAATTACTTTGGTAACCCAACGTTTTGATTAAGTTCAATTTGGTACCCATACTTTTTATTTAAAAAAAAATTGATTTTTTTTTAATATTTTTTAAATAATTAAAAAAAATAAAAATTTCATGGCTTGACATGTGTCCTGTACGGATACGGTGTTAACTCCAACTTAACGGAAAGGACCAAATTGAATCTTTTTAGATAATTGGGGTACTAAATTGAACAAACCAAAAGTATGGGTACCAAATCGAACTTAACCAAAAAGTGGGGTACCAAATCAGTAATTATACCTAGTATAAAATAATAATATCAAGTAGTACGTAGAAATAATAATAATAATAATAATAATAATAATAATAATAATTAATAATAATAATATCTTCTGAAATAATTGTTTTTACTTCTTATAAAATGTGTGAATTTTGGATTTAGTAAAATAATTTCCTATTATTTTATTCTGTCAAAAGTTTTAGGTTTTAGTATTCTTTTAAAAATAAATAACTAATATTTATTTTATGAGTATTAAGAGTTTTCTTGTTGAGACATGTTGCTCGGAGTCTTCACTTCAACTTTTGTTAGAAAATATAAACACTTAACTAGAGGTATGTAATATTACAAATCAAAACTAATAGTTCTTTTAGGTAGAAAAAATATCTTAATTTTGAGATCTAATTTACAATAAAAGTTAATTTAAATGGATTTATCCTAAATCTAAATTCATATTTTTAGATTTCAAATCCAATCTACTTAACTTAACTTGATTTGAATTGGATTATTTTTTGGATTTTTAAAATTCTAATCACAATTCACTTAATTGGATTTGGATTTGATAAATTTTGGATTTTCATGGTGCATCTAACTCGAGCCAAGACGATTGAGAACTTGGCTGAAGGTCTGCATGAGTCGATCTTGACTGAAGGTCACTTGAGTCAGTCATGGTCGAAGGTCGGCCAAAGACGATGTCGACCTAAAGATCGATTCAGTCGGCACCAACCGATGGTAGACTACACCAACCGACGATCGACTCGAGTCGGTCCTGACTGAAGATCAACCTTAGTTAGTCTCAGTCGAGCATCAACCAAAGATGACCTCAGTCAAAGGTCGACAAGAGTTAGTCTTGATAAAAGTCAGCCAACATCGGCCTTGGTCGAAGGTCGTCCTAGGTCGACCAAGGCGAAAGGTTGGTCGAGTAATCCCCAATTGAAGATTAGTTCAAGTTGGTTTCGGCCGAAGGTCGACCTGAGTTAATAGCTAGTCTAGACCTAGTATAAATAAAAAAAATGGATTTGGATATATTTATATTTTTTCTAAATCCAATTTAAATTTGATTAAAACAAGATTGAATCCACTTTATCAATGAGATTAAATTCAGTGAGATCGATCTAATATAATGGACAATTAGGTCCATTAAATATGGATGAAGCTAACTTGCCACAACCTTTCAACTTAGGCCATTTCGGCTCGATCTTAGATCTTGGTTCATTCAGCTTGACCTTCGACAGGGGCTAACCCGGGTCGACCTTCGATCAAGGTCAACTTTGGCAGACCTTCGCGTCAGGTCGGCTTAAGCTGACTCAGACTAACCTTCGGTTGGGATTAACTCAAATGATCTTCAATCAAGCTGAATCGATTGACTTTCAATCATGGCTGATTAGGCCGACCTTAACCATATACCGACTCAACTGACCTTTGACTAGGACCTACTCTAGTTGACCTTCGCTCGAGGTCGACTCAGGCCGAGCTTCGACCGAGGCTGACCTTTGGTCGGGACGACTCTATTGACCATTGATAATTGACATTATCATGTTTTTTAATTTTTTTTATATTTTCTTGATATTTTTGTTATTATATTTTTAAATAATTATGGGTTTATTAAATAATTTTAGAAAAGATAAGTATTTTATCTTTTATTAGATAATTAAGTTTTTATTAGATCATTTTGGAAGATACATATTTTATCTTTTATTAGATAATTACAGGTTTTATTTAATAATTTGGAAAAGATGAGTTTTTGATTTATAATTTTGCAGATAAGTGAAAATCATTGAAGATTAAAGAATATATCAACAAAATCAGTTATCAACAGAGTTGGTTACTTCAATCACAAATTCAAGTACATATTTCAAGCCTAGTCCAATTCTTAAAAGTGTATAAATAGAAAGCTTTACAGAGTTACAATTCATTCTTCGAAGATTATTTGGCAAATGTTCATTCTGGAGATTGAGGGCATTCATCTTTATTTATTTTTCTAGTGTTTAGAATGTATAGAAGTAACTAACTCCCTACGGGGTTGGACATAATGTATCTTAACTTTTTATGATTTCTGTTATTTAGTATATTTATTTTCTATACTTTTGTGTTTTATTTTCAATCTTAACTGCATGAGTTTATTGATTGCATATTTGTGGGTATTTAATCATTGGACACGATATTAAAACCTAGACTAGAGTAGAACAACTAATTGATTACGCATCTATACATAAGACATTATGGTTCTTATTAATAAGTTTATATTTGTCTCTAAGACATTAAGACTTGTTACATAGTGGTGTAAGTGCTAGAGTAGGAATTGGAAGTATATTGTTTAGTGTTTTTCATATTGATTTGATGCATGAAATTTAAGTTAAGTCTTTACCATATAGTAATTTCATAAATTTTATTGTTTTCTCAAGTTTTAGATTTATTTCATTTACATATACAATATTCATTCTTTTAAAATTCTTAGCCTTAATTAGTAAAAAAATATAATTTTTCTAAACAACGGAAGTCTTTGTGGAAAATGATATATAAACTTATTTATTACTTGTATGATTTGGTACACTTGTCAATTTTGTAACAACCATCTGTCATGCCAACTTAGATGACCTTCAGTCGATAGATTCGATCGACCATCGACCAGACCATCTTAGCCAATCTTCGATCAAGCCAACTCGGTCGATCTTCGGCTAGGCCAACTTGGCCGATCTTCGGTTAGGCTAACACAATTGAATGTCAATCTACTTTCGGCTGAGGTTGACTTGATCATGATCAACTCAGGTCGAACTTCCCTCGGGACTAACTTCGACAGAGGCCGACGTGGGTTGACTTTTGCTTGATACTAACCCAGGCCTACCTTTGACCGAGACTGACTCGAGCCAATCTTTTATCGGGTCTTACTCGATCAACCTTCGTTCTTGGCCGACTTGATTGGGGCCAACCTAAGAAAAAGGTTGATGCGAGCCGACTTTGGTAAGGATTGACTCGTGTAGACCTTTGACCGAGGCCATCTTTGATTGATGTTGAGCTGAGACTAACCAAGGTTGATATTTAGTCAGGACCAACTCGAGTCGATCTTCAGTCTGGGCCGACTCGAGTGGATCTTCGGTCGACACTAACTCAAGCTGACCTTCAATAGAGACTAACTCAGTTGACCTTCGATCGAGGTTGACTTGTGTTGACCTTCGACCTGGTCCTTAACCGCCTTAGCTCAATTTAGGTTATCGTGATTTTGGATTTTCAAAATCCAAAAAATGTTCGATCTAAATTCAATCCAAGCCCAATTAAGTGGATTGAGATTTGGATTTTCAAAATCCAAAAAATACGAAATCCAAACCCAATTAAGTAAATTAGATTTAAAATCCAAAAATATGAATTTATATTTGAAATTAATCCATTTAAATGGACTTAAAATATATTCAAATCATTATAGTTTGAATTTCAAAATTTGAGACTTTTGCCCTCATTTGAAGATATGAAGTAAAAAAGCAAAATTCTCTTTAGAAATGAAATAAAAGATACATAGAAAGTATTTTTTTAGCACATGCAAAAAAAGTATGAGTCTAGATAACTAATAAAAGTATTTTGTTTAGTTGGAAAATCAAACGTAGGAGCACTATATTAGGCCTCCTGACAAGAGGATAAAAAAAACTATAATACAATTGTACCACCTTCTTGGCTGCGTGATTAGATTGACAAAATGTAGGAACAAATTGTGCATTACTATATAATTAAAATGTTTTGTAAGAGCATATAACCGTGTTGCAGCATAAACATAAACAAGTATAATGGACTAAATTATACTTACCCTTAATTAAATTAGTTTAATTTAAGACAAAAGTTTGTAACATTAGTAATCCATGAACCCAAGTAAAAACAATAGTGTTTTTACCAAGCTCACCTACACACAATATTTATTGTAGAAATAAAAGTGAACCTACCATTCAATTGTTATTATTATTATTAGAACCAAAAAAGAAACATTTCCTAGGTAACATTAAGCTGTCCATGCACAACCAAGCAACAACAATATCATCACTATGCTTTTCACCAACCACTTCATCGAAACCGACACATAAGACAAAACACGAGATAAACCACCGAATCATACATAGCACATCATCATATCCAAATTCCAAGAAGTTATGTTTGTGGGTATGCTATGATTCAAAAATAAAAAACAATCAATCTAAATTAAAATTAAATTTACTTTAAATTATATTTAGGAAATATTATCTGATCAATTATTTTCTCAATTTATATTTGTTTCATAGGCATGGCTTTGTTTTTGCGTTTTTCATTTTTATGATATAGGGCAGCTTACTAAATTTGTAGTAAAAGAAGAAGGAGACGTAATTAAGAAGGACTGAATCAATTAATGACTTCAAACAAAAGCAAAAATTGTATATATAGTCAATGTCCTTGATTAGTTATTTGCTCATTACAATATATTTGTCTAAATATGCAATCTTTATTTTGGGATGCTTTTTTGCTTTATAGAAAAATTTTAAAAACTTGGAGTTGCTTACAAAATACGACAGATAGTGCACATCATCCTTTAGAAATCTTACTAAGAATTTCGAAAAAGGGATGTGCATAATTTTATTTGGGTTAAATATGTTTTTGGTCCCTCAAGTTTGAGCGAAATTTGGGTTTAGTCCCTAATCAAAACTTTTGACCAATTTAGTCCTTCATCTTCCAAAATGCGTGAATTTAGTCCTTTTAACCAAATTTTGTTAAGTTTATCTGACATTTCAAGCGCATTTCATGATAGTATTTAAATTATTTATACTGTTTGACACATTTTTGCTTCAATGTTAACTTAAATACTATCATGAAATGCGCTTGAAACGTCAGATAAACTTAACAAAATTGGGTTAAAAGGATTAAATTCACGCATTTTGAAAGATGAAGGACTAAATTGGTCAAAAGTTTTGATGAGGGACTAATTCCAAATTTCGCTGAAACTTGAAGGACCAAAAACATATTTAACCCATTTTATTTTAATCCAAGAACAAGACAAATAGCTAGGAATGTCAATGAAAATAATCTTGATTACATTATTAACTAATAAGATTTACTGTATTAAGAAAAAGATACTAATGGACTCAAAAGTAAAAGAAAAAAAAAACGAATTAAGGAAAAGATTCTCAAATTGAACTATATGATAAATATGTTTGAGACTTTGTGGAATTACTTTGACAAAAGAGAGTATTATATCTTCTCTCCTAAATCTTTTATTATTAAAGAAAAAAAAAAGATAGATGATGAAGACTTTTGTCCTTTGGAGAAAAATTTCATTGATATGATGATTGGCATAAATAGTTTTGTTCATAATGTTTGGAGAAAAGCATCATTTGAAAGAAGTTATTCCAAGGTAAAATAAAGAAGATAAATAACCTTGATTCTTGTAGGCCTAAAGGGGAGAATGATTATCGTAAAACACAGTGCTCTTTTCCTTATAAAAGTTGAACTAATTGATTCTGAATGGCCCAAAATAAAAAAGATAGTGATGTTGATGCATGATCTTGCATCATTATAACAAAGCAAAAAGTACGATAATAAAAAAGTTGATAATGTTAATAAATTAAAGGAATAAAACATAGTGTTGGAAGGCATTTAAGATTGTCTCTCCCATTACTGGCTAAAGATGATAATTGTCCTAGTTTGCAAACTCCAATTATTTTCTTGGTTTGAAACTTTTGGTACATTTATTATTATTTTGGCACATTACACAAAATCTCTCCGAGATATGGGTGATTAGGGTAAAGCTGGATTACCCTTGGGTAGGAGCATATGTGAAAACAAAGCTTTCACCATGTTAAATGGAATAATATAATTTATGATTAGTAGTGTGATTAAGTGCATTGGATGATGATGATGATGATGTTGATATATTGTAAAACATTTTGTGACACTTGGCCTTACAATAATAAAATGGGAAATAAGTTGAAGGGTTTCATCATTTTCTGTGAATTATTGGCATAGGTTGGTAGCTAGGATGTCCTATAAAAGAGCACAGAGAGATATGTGAGTGTATATTAAGAATAGTGACAGAGTAGGCATTCCTGATATGTTGTTACGTTGCATACAAGTGCAATGGTTTTCAGGTGTTACTTTATCTCTCAGTCACTCTCTGTCATATCGATAAGCTTTCTTTCTGTTTTTTTTTTTTTTTTAATTTTTTCAACCTGTAAAAGGTAATTCCATGTAAGTGTCATTTGAGAGTAACACTTTAAGTGAGAATGAAAATAATTAATATTGATGTTTTTTTTCAGAAATAACAAAATAAAATTACTTAAATGGTCCTGATCATTTCGTTTTTTATTTGATGATTATAATAAGTGGTGGATCTACTCAATAATTTAGAGAGTCAAAATAATATATACAGTTAAAATTTATATAAAAGAAATCATACATTCGATATTCTAATATATGAAGACGTTTTCTCGAATCATATTTCAAGGAATAATTACGAAACTCCTCACCTATAATTATTATTCTTTGAACTTTAAGAAACGACTCCTCTAATTAAATAATTATATTAGTAGTATCATGCTTCCTAATACGTAAAAGAGTTCAATCTATTCTTTTAAAAAATAAATATATTTTTTTTAATTTTTCATCAATATATCTTTTTTTAAGTTTAAGATTAAAAAATAATTTATCAAAATCAAATAAAATATTCAAAGACGCAATTATTAAAAGAAAAATTTATGATAATTGAACCACAACTAAAAATCGGTTATGTAAAAACACAGTACATTATTTTTTCTTTTATATTAATAAAAAATGAATATATAAAGACTTGTGTGATTAAAAAGATAAGCCTAACTATTAAACTAATATTTCACTATTAAGTGAGACATAAGAGAGTTACTTTTTTTTTTTCAAGAATGGAAGGAAATAGATGAAAAAATAAGAGTAAAAATAATAAGTTTATATCTAATTTACTTTTTTCTTCATAAACAAAAAAGAAAACATGTGAGAGTGAAAGATGAGTAGAATATGTTGTAAACTCAAAAGATAATAAGAAAGAAAAAAAATATCTTAATAACATTTTTATTGTTTATTATACTTTATTTTATGTTTTGATATTTATTAACATTAAATGTTGTGTTATAAAAGAAATAAAAAGATATCTAATTTAAGTTCATCAATTCCCAATTTATACACTACATATAATTAAAAAAAATTATTAAAACTTTAAAATTTTCAAATACATAAAGGGGGGTGGGGCTTAAAAGATCTATCATGATTGTAGTTAGGAGGTAGGGATGACAACATGACGTCCCGAGTTTCATTATCAAATACATATCTTTAAAGAAGAAATTCATCCTCACCCTTTTCTCATACCCATATATAAGTCCTACTCTCTTTTTTATTATTTCAATATTAATTAATTATTTTTTATAAAAAATAAAAAATCATAACAAAAGAACTATGATATTGTCAAATATTCAATATCAAAAGGATATATTCTTATATTTTTAATATAAAAAAATTTGAAAAAAATTATAATTATATACGTTTCAAATTAAATTATCAAATAAAATTTAATAGGAACCAAAATAAAATATTTAATGAAACAAGTTAATAAAAGTAAAAAAAAATATATAAATTATAAATAGGAAAAATAAGTATTCAAGTTTAAAAATATTTTAAATTTCTCTTTACTTCCTTTCTTTAAATTTTGAAATATATTTTTTACACTAATAAAAATTATAACACACTTGAATGAAATTACACAAAAAATATATATTAAACTAATAATAATTAAATTTTAGCATAGTTCTTTCATCTTTTTGAACTCCCATATTGGATGATGATAAACATAATTCATAACAATGACATTAAGTTTATAATAAATAAAATGTCTTTATATAATTATGACCATAAAATTATACTTATGATAATGAGGTAGAATATATATATATATATATATATATATATATATATATATATATATATATAATCATCAAAACAATATTCTATATGATAAAAATAGATAATAAAATAAAAATACTATAGGGAAGTTGTTATAGCGAAAAAGTATTAAGACTAATCGGCTAGAAGCACTCAATATGTTCTCCCTTTTCGTAGCTCCAAATCCCCTTTTATATTTTTTTTATAACTTTTTGTCTTCCCCCTTTGAAAACTACCTTATTATTACATATATTCTTTGTTCCCCTAATTCCTCAACATCCCTTATCCTTGTTATCTATAAATTGTCTTAAACCTTACTTGAAACTACTAACAATTAATCCCAATCAATGATATCGGCCTACTTCCAATTAGTCGGGTAGATCGGCCATTGCACCTATCACTACACAGTCCTTCAAGCCTTAACTTTAAGAAGCCTTGCACTTGACCATATTGTTAGTTTTTGGGGAGAATCACGCTTACCATATTACATCAAATTTGTGGAGACTAGTGCTATATGAAAGTTTCAAGTTTTTTAGGAGTCTGATGCTCAAGCAATCGCCTCTTTGGAGAAAACATTTCTCAACCAAATTTTTATATTGGGTGTCTAACCCTTAACCAATCGCCTTTTGGGAGAATAAGCTTCTCGAACAAATTTTTATATTGGGAATCCAACGCTCAATCAATCGCCTTTTTGGTAAAATAAATTTCTTGACCAAATTTTTATATTGAGAGTCTAACACTCAACCAAATTTTTATATGCTTCTCGACCAAATTTAAAATCGGACTTTGAGAGAAATATGGTCAACCATTTTAAATCACACGTCGGGAGACTTTAAGCTCAACCATTTGAACAAATTTTGGGAGACTTTTAGCTCGACCATTTGATTGATTTTGGGAGTCTTTAAGCTCAACCCATTTGATCAGATTTTGGGAAACTTTAAGCTCAACCATTTAATCAGATTTTGGGAGACTTTAAGATCAACCATTTGATCTAATTTTAGGGTAGTTTAAGCTCAACCAATTGAACAGATTTTGGGAGACTTTAAGCTCAACCATTTGAACAGATTTTGGGAGACTTTATGCTCAACCATTTGAATGGATTTTGGGAGAATTTAAGCTCGACCATTTGATCGGATTTTGGGAGACTTTTAGCTCAACCATTTGTTCGAATTTTGGGAGACTTCAAGATCAACCTTTTGATCAAATTTTGGGAGACTTTAAGCTCAACCATTTGTTCGAATTTTGGGAGACTTTAAGATCAACCTTTTGATCGAATTTTGGGAGACTTTAAGCTCAACCATTTGAACGGATTTTGGGAGACTTTAAGATCAACCATTGGATCTAATTTTGGGAGACTTTAAACTCAACCATTTGATCGGATTTTGGGAGACTTTAAGCTCAATCATTTGAACGAACTTTAGGAGACTTTAAGCTCAACCATTTGATCAAATTTTATGAGACTTCAAGCTAAACCATTTGATCGGATTTTGAGAGACTTTAAGAGGTAACATTAGAATATAGAAGCTTGATTAATGCCTCACTAGAAACCTTACATTTATAAGGAAAAAAATGCATCTTACATCAAGTTATAACTTACTATAACAAAAACGTAAATTGTTTATGTTCCAAGTGTAAGTACTGAAATTGTTGAAATGCCAAGAAGGGAGGGTTGAATTGGCTAGTTAAAAAGTAAGGTGACTTTTAAAAGCCTAAAATTGTTTTCAATTGAATCAAATCAACCACCAAGTATGGATACAAACACTCCTGGACTGGACACTTTCAATCGATCAAAAGCAAAGTTAGTCGATTGATTTCATTAAACAGATACAGATAGATTTAGTATTGATAGAATCAACAGGTTAAATCACAAAAACAGTCAACTGAAAAATTGGGAAAAAATACAGAAATGCGAATTTGTGATTTTAGTTAAGAACAATATGAAAGATAAGTCAAGATAGGTTTAAATGAGTTATACAAACATGAGCAATGTTGTAGATAATGCCAGATCACACAAGAATGTCAAAAAGATGATTCAAAACAAAAATTCTTTAAACTTTAAAGTGTAATACAAGAGAGAAGGGTCAGAGAAAAGATCAATGCATAAGATTTTTATACTGGTTCACTCAAACCTGACCTATATCCAGTTAGTCAAGGCAACCCGAGTCTGACTTTTCACTATTTCAAAAGATTTACAAAGTTCACAATATTACACTTTCAAAATATGCAACAACATCACACAATGATTCTTGAATCACACAAGAACCAAACCAGCATAGTAAGACGCCTCTTGCAGACTTGGAAAACCACCAGGCACAACCTGAAAGCTTGACAAAGACCAAACCTTAGTGGTAGCACAATCTTTCCTACCACAACCACCTTTCTAAGCTTCAAACACCAAGCAAAATGCTCCAAGAATGATCTAAGATCAATCTTCACCAGCTGCACACTGTATGATCATGAAAAAAAGAGAATTCCACAGTTTCCAAAAAGTTTTCGTGCTCAAAAATGGTCTTCACCCCTCTCTTTTGAAAAATACAGCTTTTATAGTCAAATTGTTACGAAATTCAACATGTTAACTTTCAAATAAGTCGATTACAAAAGAAATCAACTGATTGAATATGCACAAGTTAAGAGTACTGCAACAAACCTTTTAATCTTGTAAAAATTCATTCAATAGATTAAAAGACACCATTTAACATGTTAAAAAACATTTCAATAGATTAAAAGACACAACTGAGACGTTATACATCTAACTAATGCAAAATGGTTTACAACATGAATTACAATCTTCAAGCTTGTTTTTCCCATGAATAATCCAGATAGAGAGCACACATATAAGGTTTGATCAACACGTGAAACATAATCTATGTATCTTCATCAATGTAAGCATGGTTTCAACATGTTCCAAGGTAATGACTTCAAGTACATTCATCAAATCTTCAAGCACCAAATCATCCAAGCTATTTGTTCCAACTCCAAGTTCGTGGTACCTATCCCCCATCCAATGTCTCCAATTAGTAAGCTCCCTTTCCCACAACACGATGTACCTTATTTGGTCCCACCCATTTTGGCGAAAATTTGTCCTTAGTATGCGAGTAGGTTACTTTCTTCAGCATTAAATCTCCAACCATGTACATTATGGGTTTTAATATGCTAGCACGCTTGGTGTGAGCCTTCCTTTTAACCGCCAATGTTGTTATCCTAGCATTTTCTCAAACTTGTGCCACAATATCTAATGTTGCCCTCCTCATTTTGCCCCGTCCAATCTTTAATCATCTCCATCAACCCTTCTACTATGGGAGTACTTATTATTCCCTCTCGGTCATTCTTCAACCTATGATCATTTTTCCTTTTTCTTATTTTTGTGGCATAGGAGAAATTTTACCTCCACCATGGTAGGTGCAAAAATGTTCTAGCCAAAAAGTACTAAGTCTAATCATCCAAAAGTACTTAGTATGTTATCCCTTTTTCTAACTCCAAATCCCCTTTTATCCTTTTCCTCTAACCTTTCTGCCTTTCCCCTTTGAAAACTACATTATTATCATATTTATTCTCCGTCCCCTCAGCTCCTCAATGTCACCTATCCTTACTAGCCATAAATTGTCTTAAATGTTACTTGAAATTGCTAACATTAATCCCAATCAATGAGATCAACCTATTTCCTATTAGTTGGGTAGATCGGCCACTAGGCCTATCACCACACAACCCTCCAAGCCTTAGCTTTAAGAAGAGTGAGACTTGATAGTTAGGACCATATCCTATTAGTCGAGTAGATCGCTCATTGAGCGTATCACCACATAGCCCCCAAGCGATAGATTTAAGAAGCATGAGACTTGACAGTTTGGCTCATATCCTATTAGTCGGGTTGATCGACCATTGGGCTTATCACCATAGAAGTAAAAATGATCAAATGTGTATTTTAAAGGAAAACACAAAGGAAAACAAATGTATAATTGCTGAGTCTTTTCAAAGAGGTGGTTAACTGTGGAGAAACACACCAATGAGACCTAAGTTCAACCCATATAAGGGATTGGCATCACTTCCAACCCAAAATCTTAAGACAATGAATTTACGAGTTCTTATTCTTATATGGTGTTCAACTTTCTCATTTTTATTCAATGTGACACTTAGACTCACACTTGGATTCCCAACCATCTGTCCCTCAAACGTGAGTCTAGGAATAGCAATGGGTTGGGTCGAGCACGAATAGTGTTATCCCACTACTTGTGAATACTAAAAAAAATAATAGATTTATAAAATAAAATTACAAAAAATGATAATATAAATTAAATATGAATTAAATTTTAATTTTTATTGAATTTAACTTAGAAAATATAAATTAAATTTTAATTTTAATTTTTTACGGGTAATAGATCCTCACAGATATGGGTAGTATGATACCCGAACTTGACCCATTTATAAATGAGTATTAAAATATTCACTACTTGCTACTTGTAGGTACCAACTATCCGCAACAGATTTTACCCATAAATACCCATGGACACAAATATTTTTGTTGTCTCTAGGTGAGTCCCTTCCATATTGGTACACTATCTCTCGAGCGCTAGTATTTCCAACCAGAAGTACCCTCTTCGTATTGTTGTTCATTTAATGAGACACGCTTACCTGAACAGTTTTTAAAAAAACTTCAATACAAGGACCATATTGTATCCATATGAGACAGTTACTAAACTAACCATCGACTCTGATAATGTTGATGGGTTTATCGAGGGGAGAATTTACTGAGAAGATACTATTAGTTTTGAAATGGTTGAACAACCAAGAAGGGGGGTTGAATTGGTTGTTAAAAATTTAGGCTATTTGCAAGCTAAAAACCACCTTTAATTGAATCAAATAGATCAACATGTTAGGATGCAAACAGTACTGAACTGTACACTTTCAATCGATCAAAAACAGAGTTAATTGATTGATTTTACTAAACAGATCCTGTTCTGGTATAATCAACCGATTGAAATAGGAAAACAGTCAACTGAAATACTGGAAAAAATGCAGAAATGTGAATTTGAATTTTAAACCAAGAACAATGCACAAGAATGATCAAGATAGGTTCCAAATGATTATGTAAACATGCTCAATGTTGTAAATGCTATGAAAACATGCAAGAACATGAAAAAGATGATTAAAGCACAAGTTCTTTAAACTTTAAAATGAAAATGCAAGAGAGAAAGGTTAGAGAAGAGAGGACATCACGAGATTTTTATACTGGTTCACTCAAACCTAAGCTCCATCTAGTTTGTCAAGGCAACCTTAGCTTGACTTTGCACTATTTCAAAAGTTTTACAAAGTATCCACCCTTACACTTCCAAAATATACAAAAACACCACAAAAGACTCTTGAATCACACAAGAATCACACCAGCACAACAAGAACCCTCTTACAGACCTGGAAAACCACCAGGCACACACACAAAGCTTGAGAAAGATCAAACCTCAGTGGTAGCACAACCCATCCTACAACAAACCACTTCCTCCAAGCTTCAAACCAAGCAAAAAGCTCCAAGAATTGATCCAAGATCAATCTTCAACAGCTGCAACACGTATGATCACGAAGGAGAGAGTTTCCACAAGTTTCCAGAACAAATTCGTGCTCTAAAATGATCAACAAACATCTCTTTCGAAAATCACAGCTTTTATAGTCAACTTGTTACGAAATTCAACAGGTTGATTTTCAAATCAATCGGTTGATTTCACTTGACTTAAGTGAAATCAGTCGATTAAAAACTAAATCAACTAATTGACTTTGTTGCAGTTTAAGACTAATACAGCCAACCTTTTAACCTGTTAAAAAGCCATTCAACAGATTAAAAGAGACATTTTAACCTGTTGAAAAACCATTCAACAGATTAAAAGACACACCTAAGACAAAAAACATCTAATTAATGCTATAAGGTATACAACATGAATTACAAACTTAAAATACATTTTCTTAATGATGTAACTACATGGAGAGCACACGTTCCAGCCTTGATCAACATAGTTATCATCAAATCTCCTTTCCTTCATCAATGTAGGCTTCATTCTAATGGTAATGGCTTCAAGATAGTTCATTGTGGATAGGTTAACAAAATCTGCTCACTTTCTACCTATTAACATTAGATTTTCCTTAGAAAAGTTAGCTCATTTGTACATAAAAGAAATTATCAAGCTGCATGGAGTACCTTCTAGTATAAT
>Ga0214544_1005417_pt1 | contig 24724 bp, 17 predicted proteins | sample CNSS3metaG_FD_160074 | JGI IMG/M metagenome (GOLD analysis project Ga0214544, IMG submission 160074) | Root nodule microbial communities from cowpea collected in UCLA plant growth center, Los Angeles, California, USA - CNSS3 | ecosystem: Host-associated > Plants > Roots > Nodule | place: USA... | reverse complement strand
CTAGCATTGCTTTCTTACTCCTAATTAACCTACAAAGCAAATAAACATAGATTAGCATGTTGGCTTAAGTCAAGTCAACTATAGTCAACAAGTCAAACCTAGTCAAAGGTCAACAAGTCAACTAAAGATGATTCAACTAAGTCAACTTAGGGAATCAAAAATAACAAACACAAATGAAAAGGATGAAGGATTTAGTGAACTTCCTTTCTAAACATGCTTAGTCTTCTTAAGCATGTGCCTCCATCCTTGGTTGGGGTCAATCCTTCATCACGCCGCCAGCCCACTAGAATCTGCTCTAGGTCCAAAACTTGCGCCGCCAAGTGCCAACCCTCCAGAATTGGGTTTAGCCCAACTTCACAACTTCCACCTCTCGGGTCATCCTACACTGCTAAAACAATAATAATAAAATAAAAGAATAATAATAAAATAATAATAATAAAAATAATTATAAAATAAAATGAAATGAAAATAATAATAATAATAAGAATAAGAATAATATTAATAAATAATTATAATAATAAAAATAATTATAAAATAAAATGAAATAAAAATACTAATAATAATAAGAAGAATAATAATAATATTAATAAATAATAATAATAATAAAAATAATAATGATAATAATAATATAAATAATAATAATCATTATAATAATAAAAAATAATAATAATAATAATAAACAATAAAAATTAAAATAACAATAATTAAAATAATAATAAAATAAAACGAAACAATAATACTAAGATAAAACAACAATAATAAAATAATAATAATAATGATCAAATAAAACAATAATAATAAAACAATAATAACGATAATAAAATCATCAATAATACTTCTTGAATCATCATTGTCTTTCCAAGCTATGTAGGCACGTCTTTCCTTGACCTTTTTCCTATCACCAACCTTTTCCTTCTCTTTGTTAACATTAGGACATTCAATCTTGATATGTCCTTGCTTTCCATAATTATAACATGAGAATTTAGAAGTATTACTTGAATAATTTTGTTTATAAATGTACCTCCTTTGATTACCTTTGTTGCCTTTTCTCTTGAGATACTTCCCAAACCTCTTGACTAGTAGGTTCAAGTTCTCATTATCACTTGATTTAGCAGCCTCTTCCTCGGTTTCATCACTCTTCTTGGAGCTAGCCTTTAAGGCTATGATTTTTAACCTTTTCTCACTTGACTCAAACTCAATTAGTCTTTGCATTTCAATCTCGTGCTCTCTTAGTTTGCCAAACAGTGCAGTTGTGGTGATGATGGATAAATCCATAGATTTAGATATGGCAGTCACCTTTGGTTGCCAATTTCTATCAAGAAACTTTAGCACTTTGATGTTTAGCTCCTCTTTGTCAAATTCTTTACCTAAACCCATGAGATGGTTGACTATGTGAGTGAACCTCTTTTGAACTTCAGCTATGGACTCTCCTTTTTGCATCTTGAAAGGCTTTGGTTGCCAATTTCTATTAAGACACTTTAGCACTTTGATGTTTAGCTCCTCTTTGTGAAATTCTTTGCCTAGACCTATGTGATTGTTGACTATGTGAGTGAACCTCTTTTGAACTTCAGTTATGGACTCTTCTTTTTGCATCTTGAAAGGCTTTGGTTGCCAATTTTTATCAAGACACTTTAGCACTTTGATGTTTAGCTACTCTTTGGCAAATTCTTTGCCTAGACCCATGAGATGGTTGACTATGTGAGTGAACCTCTTTTGAACTTCAACTATGGACTCTCTTTTTTGCATCTTGAAAGGCATGATTCCTTGCTCTTTTCACTTCATTCGTCCCCTCATGTCACTACAATAAAATTTCATATTTGCGAGGGAACAATCCCTAGATAATCCCTCGACGATCCCTCGCAAAACGATTTAGCGAAGGATTAGCGAGGAAACAGTGAGGACCTTCAACCATAGCTAAAATATAGGTAGCTAATTAGTTAGGAAACTACTCCGTAGCTAATCCCTAACTAATCCCTAGTTAATCCCTAGCAAACTAGTTGTAGCAAATCCCTAACTAATCCCTAGCAAAGTGGTTGTAGCAAATACTTAGCTAATCCCTAGAAAAATGTTTGTAGCAAATCCCTAGCAAAAGGTTTATAGTAAATCCCTAACTAATCCCTAGCAAACTAGTTGTAGAAAATTCGAAGCTAATCCCTAGCAAAATGTTTGTAGCTAATCCTTAACTAATCCCTAGCAAAGTAGTTGTAGCTAATCCCTAACCAATCCCTAGCAAACTAGTTGTAGCAAATTCCTAGATAATCCCTAGCAAACTAGTTGTAGTTGTTCTTGCGGAGAACAAATAAGAGATATTAGGGAACATAAATAAGGCTTTACCATAATCCTTGACCTCTCGAGCCGGCTCCTTCTCGACTTCTACACGTCATATGTTAGCGTATACAGTCTGGACCCTTAAGGGGTTACCTGCGGAGAGGGCTCCGACGATCAAGTCAGCAAAAAAGTCTTCTCAAAGTCAAATCTAAGATTAGGGAATTAATGAAAGTGTACCTCTTAATTGTTGAGGTCCACGTGTATTTATAGAGTCATTAATTGTGACTGCCACCTTTATGGGTTGGCCAATACTTGGATTCTAGATGGGCCTGGGCTTGGCCCAAGCCTATGTTATATATTCTTCTAATAATATAAAATAATATAAATTAATTAATATTTTTTTTAATAAACTAACATATAAAAGTATAATAAAGTTATTAATTTATATAATAATAAAAATATTTGTGACAAAAAAAATATAACTAAATAAATTGAAATTTTGTGAGAGAACAACGATAAAATGACCAACCTCTCTTGATGTATAGTTAATTAGCTACAAAATTTTTATGTCGGTAATCACTCGTTAAATAGTGAGAAATTAGTGAGAACTAATTTTTCTCGCAAATTAGCTACATAAATTTTTGTAGTTAATCCCTCGCTAAATAGTGTAAAATTAGTGAGAAATTATTTATCTCTCAAATTAGCTACGATATATTTTTATCGTTGATCCGTCGCTAAATAGCAAGAAATTAGTGAGAAATATATTCCCTCACTAATTTCCCTCACAAATTAGCTACAATTTCTTTTTGTCGTTGATTCCTTGCTAAATAGTAAGAAATATATTCTGTCACTAATTTCTCTCGCAAATTAGCTAAGAAATATTTTTATCGCTGATCCTTGACTAAATAGCGAGAAATTGGAGAGAAATAAATTTCATCACTAATTTCCCTCACAATTTAGCTATAAAATAATTTTGTCGCAGATCCCTCGCTAATTAGCGAGAAATTAGTTAGAAGTATATTCCCTCGCTAATTTACAATTTTGTTGTAGTGTGTGTAACCTCTAGGACATCCCACATTTCCTTTGCACTCTTACATTGGGAGACCCTAAAAACTTAATCCATACTCAAAGATGAAGTGATGATATTCTTGTCATTGCAATCATATTGAGCTCTTCTCCTTTCTTCATTCGTCCATTCGGTCTAAGGTTTGTCCACCTACTTATTTTCGAAAAGACATTTAAGAGTATATGGTATATTAACTATTGCATCCCAAATCCCTTTGTCTATAGATTCCATGAAAATTAGCATCCTTATTTTCCAAAACGGATAGTTTAGGCCACAAAACATAAGTGGTGTATGAATAGAGGCACATTCAACAAAATGGAGTTTATTTTCAGCCATTTTAAAAGATATTTTATCAAACTTAAATATCTTCCAAGTACCTTGCTCTGAAACCAATTTCATTCATTATGGTCACAAAAGGGCTCTTAATTCAAGATAAACATATAGTCAACAACTACATTACATTTTTCAAAAAACTGTATCATCAAATCAACACTTTAATAAAAAAATTTGTCAAGAATTTTACTAGTTGAGTAGAATACACCCTCCACACTTCTTGTTGTAATCAAACACATAAACCTCAAAATTACAATGTGCTTGATTCACCTCCCCATCAACAGCAACCTTCTAGGAAATTTCTGCATACAAAAACAACAATTAATAACACTGAGGATTTTCATCGAATAGTTGGTGTGCACAACATAATGATGCAAAATGATGGGCAAAAGTTAAAAAAAAACCTTGGGGAGAGACAAGGCTTGGCATCGATCCTGGTGGCATGAACAACGACCTTAATGTTGGATGAACATCTTGTGCCACAACAGCCGAAAGTGGAGCCCCGAATCTTGGTCCCCGTGCCGTGCTCCAAAGTGAAACAGTTGTAAGGAGTGACCCTACTTCCAACAACCCATTGCGAATCGTGGAATGCCATGTCTTGAGGTTGACTCTGATCACGATTTCCTTCTCCACATATTGGTAGGAGTGGTTCACCAGCGTCAGGTCCTAGGGCAAGCCCGACTTCACGAAGAAATCTCAATGGGCTCGGCTATAAATGCTCACGTTGATGGCGTTGTTATCGCTAAGTTTGATGACGAGATCGATCGATCCTAGGTGAAAGGAAACTGATTTGGGAGATGATCTCATCATAACGCAAGAACTCACCAAAACGAAAATGAATGTGGTGCTTAGGATTAAATATTTGGGAATTTGGGGAAAACATTAAGAGAGAGTGAAACCTTGGGAGGGAAACACAAAAACGATAGTGTTTCAGCGAAAATTCTATTAGTGGAGGTCATAAACCTCTTTAGAGTAAATTAAAACTCCCACGATTATTAGCTTTTACGTAATTCATCATAATCATCTCAAAATTTAGGCTATCTTTGAAAGCTAAAACCCACCTTTAATTGAATCAATTAGATCACTGATAATGATGTCGTTGATGCGATCAAATTAATACTACTAAACTATAGCAACTTCAGTATTGCTAAGATAGTAGTTAAGAAAATAGAAAGGGTAATGTTAACCCTAAGTCATCTCCCAACGAACACGAAATTTATTTTTAACAAGTTAGTTCTTTAAAAATCTAGTCAAATAAAATAATAAAAATATGGGAGGATTAAGATAAACAAGAAAGTAATAGAAAAGATAAAAAGAAATAAAAACAATAGTAAAGAAAATAGATTGATTTCATTCCTTTTTCAAAATAGATTCATCATCGGTGATCTAAAGATTATTGCTCAATTAATTATTGTTGTAGATTTACAAATTAATCAATGTAAAGTCTCAATTAATTTGTTGACATTGTCACTTTAAACCAAAGTATAGTCTCAATTAAAACTGAGAACTTTTAGATTATCCACAGTAAATTCAACCAAAGTACAGTCTCAATCAAATTTTACTATGCCTAATCATGTTTATTCTTTTATCTCCTCATCAAATAAAAAGCTTAATTAATCAAAGTAAAATCTCGATTAATTTTCGTTAGAGTAAATACCTTTAATCAAAGTAAAGTCCCAATTATTGGTAAAAACTCATTCAATCACATTCAATCACATTAAAAACCCTTGAACTCCTATGATTAGCATGCATATAGATTTAAAATCATTACTTTTTACGTGATTCAAAGATAAAAGACATAGATGAATTAAAACCTCAACAATAATGAAAAGAACAAAAAAATTAATCTAACCTCAGAATCCATAATGAAATTACAATAGAATCAACCTAAGAAGTTTAGCACTCCATGAAACACAAAATAAAAGAAAATAGAAGAAGAAAGGAGAGAGAAAGAAATTAGGCCCCCCTAAGGGTTCCTAAATTTCGAAGTGTCAAGCTTGTCTTTTTTCGTACTCCCATGGCCTCTTTATATAAGACTTGGACTGGACTTTTCTGTTGGTAAAATCTCTCAAATATCTTTTAAAATAAAGATAAAGATAAATATTTTAAAATATTTGGAGAGATATAAACTATTTGACAAATATAGTTGGTTGATAATATCAATATCTAATATAATTAAATTAATTAATCACTTAAACATATATGATAAATTATCACCAATTAATATTTGTATTAATTTTCCAAATCAACCCTTTGCAATCTTCTCAAATTATCTTCTAAATAATCCAATATCTTCAAGATATATTTGTTTGTTGCGAATCTAAAAAGATTCAAGAAGATCTTGTCATATTTAAAAAAATTTGGTAGTTATTATCTTTTAATATTTTATGATATAATTAAATAAGATAATTATTTAAAAATATCAAATAAAATATCTAAAGATATATTTTCCCCAAATGATCTTATATCATAAAGATAAAGAAAACCGCAAGGTCCAATTTTTTTGTTGCTCTCTTCTTGGGTTAGCCAAACTTCACTTTTTCAAGCTTTTCTTGTCGTCTTCATGCAATGCTTGTCTTGGATTTTTGTGATTTTGATAATTTCTTATTATTGGATTTATCTTTAAGGTCTCATGAAGCTTTAAGCAATTTATTTCCACACCTCCATAAGCTTATCTTAGCAGCAACTGCACTAATGATGAATATCACCCTACAGGGCTTTTCAACTTGGGCCAATGGCCTGGCCCATTTAGTTTTTCTTTGTCATTAAATAAATAATCATTTTGGGCCTTATACTTTTATTGGGCCATTCTTTTGTGCTATCTTTAATTGTCTTGATTCTTTTTATGGCTAGGAGAATACAAGAGGAATGGGCCTTAAATGCGCATGCAAGGCCCAAGATGAACTTCACATGGGCCAAGGAAGATGTGAAGACCTAGCCTAGGACACTTTGCTTGTAAATACTAGATTAGGATTTTATTTTGGACTTTGTATTTTGGGCCCAGTAGAATAGGGTTTTCTTTGGGCCATGTATTGGGCCTTAGAGGAAATTGAGCTTTAGAAGTAATTTTGGACCAAAAAGGGGAATTGGGCCAAATGGGCCAAGAGTAGTGTGTCTACTGTAGAAAAGCCTAGAAGCTTCTCAAACTTGCTCTCCAAGGATGAGAGTTAGCTTCCCATGGCAAGACAAGTGTGACTTGCTTAGGTGGCAAGTCACACCTCCCACATGCTCCTTTTTTGCTCCAAAATTCAACTTTCTAGACTCATTTTTCCTCCACTTTTTGGAGACTCCTTGGTTTCATTTTAGCCTATAAATAAAGAGCTTAGGACCCTTGTATTTTCATTCATGAATATAGTAGAGAAATTCTGTTGAGATGACTCCAGACTCCTCTCCTTTTGTGAATCAACTTAGACTAGAGTTCTCCTTCTTGGTTTCCTCTAGCCCCCTTCCTTGAGTGTTGGCCCAACCTCACTTGAGAGCTTCTCTAAACACCATTGCCGCATCATTTCTCCTCTTATCTTCTAGCTTTCGCACCTTCATCCTTCTCCATGGAAGCCTCATCAATTCCGCACGACTTCTCCTTGGCTTCCTTACTCTTGAAGATGGACTCATCAACTAACACACCTCAAAATATCCAAAGAACATTTATGCAAATAAAAAACTATTTTTAACATGTTTTTGTATCTCATGCTCAATAAACCCAATTATAGGAAATCCCAATTAAATCAATCTTAGCACACATATTCAATTAAATACCCATAATTAAACATTAAATGAGGGCAACAATATGCACTCATCATAACCACACACTTATCCTTTTGCACTCCTGGGAAAAATTAAGCAATTTCAAAACTTTATTCTGATGTATTTTAATTTACATCAACACTGGATCAAAGGAATGAACATCACTAGAGACAAATCAATCTTCTAGCAATCAAATTATCATGTATATACAAATGGAAAGATTATATTTTTCACACAAGAGTTAATCTTTTGAACTTACAAGAAAATCAAATATGAAAGATATCACTCAAGATAAAGAGTATATTTTTCTCCAAAATTCGCTCAAGTGTTTTGGCTTGTGTTTTCACTCAAAATACTCATGTAAGTAAACACTCCTAATACTTAACAAGACTCTAATATTCACAAACTTTTAGAAAATATGCAATCAAAGATCATGAGGAATTTTCACAGGTTATAATGGGGCCAAGGCAAAGGTAGGAAACAATGTAGGACTTTTAAGGGTTTTGGAATACAATTGTAGAAAGAATAATGGAGCATAATTTCACAAACAACTCTTTTTGGTTTATTGCTTTGCTGCTTTTTTTTTTAGAAAGCAATTATTTTTTTCATTTCAACACTTTTTCATCAACAATTTTTCCTTTTGCCATTTTTTTTAATTTGTGGGTGGGGTACTCACCCACACACTTTATTCCTCAACCAATCCTATCATAATCCACTAGCTCCTTTCTTTCTTCCTAAGATAAGGAAAAACATGGTCTTTTTCTTTTTAAGGGTTTACAATGGGCTTAAAATAAGAAAAAAGAGGTTTAAAGCTCAAAGGGGCTACTAATGGATTAACATAAAGGTGGGCTTATTTGTCCAAGTAGATAAAAATAAGAAATTCCTTAGTCATATCAAATCATGCATATTCACCTGAGATGCAAAACAAAAGAATCAAGCTAAATATTTGAGTATAAACAAGCATGAGCAAGTCACTAAGGAAAAATAGGAATGGTACATGGCGGTCCATCCTTTGCATTAAGGCTCAAGACTGACAAGGTCAAACTCTTTCACAGAAGATTTAATGAAGAAATTCTCGAATCAACTCAATTAGCAAATCATAGAAACAATCCACTCATATCAACATGACTTTTATATTTCCAGAATTATGATAATCCCAATTACTGAATCAAATCCTAAAAATCCAATGTCAATATGTTTTATTGAAAGCATGAAAATATTTTTGGTGGATTTCTTATGAGACATTGTTTAAAAGTTTCACTTAGTAAAAATTTAATACTTTCACAATTTTCTCAAAAAGAAATCACAATTTTCTTTTTTTTTAATGAAAACAAAAACAAAAATTGAAAAACAGAAGAAAAAAAAACCCTACCTACAATTTGTTTCCCCCACACTTATTCCAAAAAAATGTCCTTGATGGACTTATTTTGGGGAGGAAACGGAAAATTTAATGACTTTTGGTTCAATCTGGCCATATGTCAAAATTTATCTTCTTTAATTTTACAAAGTACAAATCAGCTTGTACCATTTTTTTAATTTTTACTTTTTGAATTTTATGAAAACTAAAAACAAAAAACCAAATTTTTGAAATTTTTTTATAATTTTTATTAAAATCAGAAACAAAAAACAAATATACATGCAATTTAAATTTTTTATCAACAATGTTTTCAAAAGAATTTGAATCTAAGCTTTTTACCTGTTGCAACAACCTTTCTTCTTTCTCCGCAGCCAAGTCAACAAAAATCACCACTGAAAACTTATTTGCATCATTCACATCAACAAACTTGATGTGTGGAGTGTGTGGCTTCAACTAAACTTGAGGATTATCAGGTGCATTTGGATGGTTAAGCGGATCATCAGTAATCCTTGTAATCTCATCTTGTGAGCAAAAATCTGCACTTAAAGTGGTTGAATCTACTGCTTGAACATTAACCAAGTCAGTTGCAATAGTAGATGCTTCAGTTGTATCTTTGAATATCATTGGCTCTTCAACTGCACTTGGTTCCTCCATTGTATTGTCCTCACAATTTTGCTCTTGAAAATGATCATTTGTACACATATCCTCATCAACAGGTATAACTTTGTATTCACATTGAGCATTATCAACATATCCATTAATAGATATGTTAGTGTGAGAATCTTTTATTTCTTCATCAACTTCAACAACATCCCTAATATGTCCATCAATAGACATGTTACTATGACAATCATTATATCCATCAATAGATATATCAATGTGATGTGATTTCGCTATTGGTTTTTCAGACTGATTCTGCAAGCTTTGTGTGGCGGCATTCATCATCTCTTTCTGATCTGTCTGATTCATCTTTATCATTTCAGTCATCATATTCATCATATCTTCCAAAGTGACCTTTATAACTATATCATTCATTATCTGACTCAAATCTTCAGACATTTGTTCCGCTCTAATGGCCAACTTCATAAGCATATCTTGATTTCCTGATGAAGTGCATTAAATTCTAGATTTTTAGGAAATCTCTGATGGGGTTGAAGGGTGGTATTAACAGTTGCAAGTAATTCTATGAAGTTGTTCTTACTTGCATCCCTCAACATATTAGACAGTATTTGATTATTTTCATACCACTCTTGCTCAATATTTCTGCATCGTTGATCAACTCGTAACCTTTCATCCATGGCCTCTAATTTCTCTATCACTTCACCCATTAATATCATAACTTCTTTATAGGATGGTCCAATGGTTGCTACAACTTGTTGTGATGGTGCATGTTGTTGTTGTTGAGAACCAAATGGAACATATGATGGCTGGAGTGGATACTCAGAATATGGTTGCTGCTCATGGTATGATGGTTGTTGCTCATATCCCAAAAAAGATTATCAAGGATATAGATCATTAAATTGTTGTAAAGTTAACCCACTTATATTAGGTGCAGAAGTAGGTATGACAATTTATTGCTGATAATCATATGAATCACATGGTTGTTGTGGATAACAATTGTAATCCATTTGAAAACTACAATATTGATTATTTTCGTATGAAAAATTATTTTGCAATTTTGAAAGAGGTTTTTTGAAAAGAAATAAGTTGAAAACATAACAAAGACTAAATACATCTAATTAATGATACAAGGTCTACAATATGAATTACAAACTTCAAATACACTTTCTTAATGATGTAACTATGTAGAGAGCACACGTTCCAGTCTTGATCAACATGAATATCATCAAATCTCCTTTCCTTCATCAATGTAGGATTTATTCCAATTGTAATGGCTTCAAAATAGTTCAAAAGGGCTTCATTAAATCTTTATCATATCTTCAAGAAGCATACCACCTTGGCTTCTCATTTCAATAGAATCAACTTGATAGCCAGCTTCATTTGCATCCATAAGGCAGTTTGTAGCAATTAGAGTGGTAGCTTCTTTGCAATCCTCCATTTTCAACCTTTTCAGTAGGTCAAAATAGTATTTTGACTAGCTTAAAAATGTCCCATTCTTGAGTTGTTTCACTTGTAACCCTAGGAATTAGGTTAGCTCACCTATCATAGACATCTCAAATTCTTCGTGCATAGCTGCAATAAACTCTTCACACACAGAGTTATTATTTGGTCTAATCATTATATCATCATCATACACTTGAACAAGTATCACATCGCTTGCATGTTTTCTAATGAAAAGTGTTTTATCAACAACACCTCTAGCATATCCTTTTTATAAAAGAAAGTTTCTTAGCCTCTCATACGACTGTTGTGGTGCTTCTTTTAAACCATACAAGGACTTTTTTCAATTTGAAAACATGATTAGGAGAAAGGTGATTTTAATAGCTAGGGGGTTGTGATGCACACACTTCTTCATTTAGGAAACCATTCAAGAATGCACTTTTCACATCCATTTGAGAAAGTTTGAAATTACACATGCAAGCATATGCTAACAATAATCTCATAGCTTCTAGCGTAGCTACAGGTGCATATGTTTTATCAAAATCAATACCTTCCTCTTGATTATAACATTTAGCAACTAGCCTAGCTTTATTCCTAACAATATTACCATTTTATTCCTAAACACTCATTTAGTACCAATCACATTCATTTCATTAGTTATAGGAAGAAGAGACCACACAACATTTCTTATGAATTGATTAAACTCATCTTGCATAAAACCAACCCAATTACTATCACCTAATGCATCATTAACATTCTTAGGTTCAATTTGAGACACAAATGCAACATGTTCAAAGAATACAAGCTTGTGTATAGTGGATACTCCATATTTTATATCACTAATTATGTTGTCCTTTGATAATCTCTTTTTCAGCCGACTGAATTTCCTTTTCAGTTAGCTGTTTTCTTGTAGTAGATTTCTTTTCTACAGCAAATTGCTTCTTTGCAACAGATTTCTTTTCCGACCATATATCTTTTTCATCTACAATCTTATGTCTTTGATCTTACTGCACTAGGTTAGTTTCATTAAATACAACATGCACAGACTCTTGAATAATCATTAGCCTTTTGTTATTAAATCAATATGCATGGCTATTTATAGCATAACCAAGAAAGATGCCTTCATCCTCTTTTGAGTCAAATTTGCCAAGTTGCTTTTGTCCATTGTTTAAGATAAAACACTTGCAACCAAATACTTTTCGGTGATTTAGAGCAGACATTCTACCTTTGAAAAGCTCATAAGGTGTTTTCTTTAAAATTGGCCTTATCAACATATGATTTAAAACATAAGAAGTTGTGATGACTGCATCAACCCAAAAGTACTTAGGCAATGAGGTTTCATTTAACATGGTTCTAGCTAGTTCCCCTAATGATCTGTTCTTTCTCTTAACCGCTCCATTTTGTTGTGGAGTTCTAGGAGTTCAAAAGTTATGCTTCATACAATGTTTTTCAAAAAAGTGTTCAAACTTTTCATTTTGAAACTCTCCACCATGATCACTCCTTAGATAGACTATTTTAGAACTTTTTTCATTTTCTAAAACCTTGGCAAGATTCTTAAAAGCATGAAAGGTTGCACTCGTAGCAACTAGAAATAGTGTCCATGTAAATCTAGAGAAATCATCAACAATAACTAATGCATTAAAGTTTCCACCAAGACTCATGGTTCTAGAAGGACCAAATAGATCCATGTGAAGCAATTCCAAGGGTCTTTTAGTTGAAATACAAATTTTGGGTTTAAAGGAAACCTTGGTTTTCTTTCCATTTTGGCATGCTTCACATATTCTATCCTTCTCAAACTTAAGTTTGGTAAATCTTCAACCTACTATTTTCTATTTAGCTGATTCAAATGAAGCATATGTATGTGACAAAGCCTCTTATGCCCTAACCAAGTATCATCTTTTTTTTGTAAGCAAGTAATGAATGCTAAATGATGCATGAAGCAAATTAAGCAAGTATACAATGTTGACACTTTTTCCTAACAACACAATGCTACCACATGCATCATATATAAGGCAATGATTTGGTTCAAACACAACTTTAAAACCTTTGTCACAAAGTTGGATTATACTTATCAAAGTCTGCTTTAACCCTTCAACTAGAAGAACATTGTGGATGTTGAATGAGGCTCCATTGCTTATGACTCGACTTCCAAGTATCCTTCCTTTGTTGTTATCACCAAAAGTCAAAAAGCCTTCATCTTTTAGCTCCAACTTTGCAAACTTGGACTTGTCACCTGTCATATGCCTCGAGCAACCACTATCTAGTTACCATAGATCTTTCTTTTCATGTTTTAAGACTTGTAAAACAAAATAGCATTACATGGTACCCTTTGATAGTTTGGGTCCAACATGGTTATAACTTTCTATATCCTTTTGGGATCCATTTCTTAAAGCCTTTAGGTACATCATATTTTATAGCATAGCAATTCTTAAGCACATGACCTATCTTCATACAATAGTTGCAAGAAATGAACTAGTGCAGTTTTCTTTGAGAGCTAAGAACAACTTCTAGGTTTGATTTTCCTCCTATGAACTTTGCAAAGGTTTTCAAAAGATATTTCATTTTATTTTTCAAAGTAGTGCAGTTTTCACAAGGTTTTAGCCAGTTGTTTTTCAGCACAATCGATTGAATTATTGTAAATCACTTCTAAATGTTCGAAATCATTTTTTAAATCATTTGTTTCTGATTGTATTTAGCTAACTCTATTTTCCAGTCAGCTATTTAGCCCTTTTAATCGATTATTCATGACATTAATTTTATTAGCCTTACTATGCAACTCTTCAAAGTCATGTAACAATTGATAATAGTCATTTTTTATCTTTGGATTGGCTTGATGAAGATGATTTATATCCGGCCATGAGGCATAGATTTGCTTCCTCAATTCCTTCTTGAGATGGACTACTTGTTGAATTATCATTGTCCTCCCAAGCTATGTAGGCACGTCTTTCCTTAGCCTTTTTCTTCTTTTTCCTGTCACCAAACTTCTCCTTCTCTATGTTACCATTAGGACATTCAATCTTGATATGTCCTAGCTTTTCAAAATTATAACATGAGAAATTTGAAGTATTACTTGAATCATTTAGTTTAGAAATGTACCTCGTTTGATTACCTTTGTTGCATTTCCTCTTGAGATACTTCCCAAACCTCTTGACTAGTAGATTCAAATTCGCATGATCACTTGATTCAACTACTTCTTCCTCGGGTTCATCACTTTTCTTGGAGCTAGCCTTCGAGGCTATGGTTTTCACCTTTTTCTCACTTGATTCAAGCTCACTTAGCCTTTGCATTTCAATTTCATGCTCTCTTGGTTTGCCAAATAGTGTAGGTATGGTGATGACAGATAAATCCTTAGATTATGAGATGCAAGTCACCTTTGGTTGCCAACTTCTATCAAGACACTTTAGCACTTTGATGTTTAGCTCCTCTTTGTCAAATTCTTTACCTAAACCCATGAGGTGGTTGACAATTTGAGTAAACCTCTTTTGAACTTCAATTATGCACTCTCCTTGTTACATCTTGAAAAGCTCAAACTCTTGAATCAAGGCATGCTTCCTTGATTTCTTCACTTCATTCCTCCTCTCTTGTGTGACTTCTAGTAGATCTCACATTTCCTTTGCACTCTTGCATTAGGAGATCCTAAAAATTTCATCCATGTTTAAAGATGACGTGAGGATATTCTCTCTGTTCATATTGAGCTTTTCTCCTTTCTTCCTTTGTCCTATTATTCCAAGGATTTTCTACCTGCTTATTTTCAACAAGACATTTAAGAGTGTATGGTCCATTAACAATTGCATCCTAAATCCTTTTGTCTATCGATTCAATGAAAATTTGCATTCTTATTTTCCAAAACAAATATTTTATGCCACTAAACATAGGTGGCCTACGAATAGAGGCATCTTCAATAAAAGGGAGTTTATTTTCTACCATTTCAAAAGATTTTTTATCAAACTTGAATAACTTTCAAGAACATTGTTCTAGATACCAATTGTTAGTTTGAAATGGTGATTTAAGGCAAGAAGGCGAGGGGGGTTGAATTGGTTGTTTAAAACTTTTTTGAAAGCTTAAAACCCCTTTTGATTGAATCAAATAGATTGTGAAATTCAAATGCAAAAGCTATAAAACAATACACTTTCAATCAGTCAAAAAATAAAACAACAAACTAATTTGTTCTTAAACCTATGAAATAGTCGATTAAAATTTTGAATCAATTGGCTAAAATCCTGAGAATTTATGCAGAATACAAAATTCACATATTTAACTCAAACAACAAACTTTTACACACATGACTTGTTCCAATCAATATTTCTAATAGGTATGCAACGTCAAATTATACGAAAACGCATTAAAGCGCAACAAAGAATGAATTACTTAGTTTTCTTGAATTTTTAAAGTGATTTAAAATGAGTGAGATGAAGGGAAATGAATGTCACAATTGCTTTTAGACTAGTTCACTCAATCATAGAGCTACATCCACTTTACTAGGACAACTTGAGCCTCGTTTCCACTATATTCAAAAGTTTTACAAATCACACACCAAGATTACTCTTTTGAACAAAGAAACTGACAAGATTTTTGAGTTACACATATATCTAGACTAACATCTTGCAAGAATCACACTCAGACTTGAAATCACATCAGGTAAACAATGAAAGGCACAAGAACTACAAAACCTAATGGTGGCTCTCCCTAGCCAACCATACACGAGTTCTTCAAGTTATTCCCAAGCCAAAATGCCTCAAAGGTCAGCCAAGATCTTCAATCTTCACCTTGCAGTTGTGTAATGCAAAGAAAGAGTTTTTTGGTGATGAATGACAAGTTTTTGCACTAAAAAAATGCATAATCGTGCCTTTGCTCTCAAAAACACAACTTATATAGTCTGGTTTATGTGAAATCAGTTGGTTGAATTTTTCGCACATTCTATTGTTATCACTTGACTTAAGTGAAATCAGTTGATGGAAAAAACAATTCAATTGATTAAATACATTCATACCAGAAACTACATACAACAAGCATTTTAACTTGTTAAAACCCATTTTAATAGATTAAAAAGGACACACTAAGAGTAACAAGACATCTAAGTTATGTCCTATAGCCTACCAACATGATATAACATCTAATCATTACATTTAACACATTATTTCCAGATTTCATACACCAAAATTATGTCCTATAGCCTACCAAAATTTTATTTCACCCCTTTTTATTTACCATTAACTAATTTTTTTTTTATCTTTAATTTATTTATTCACCCAGACGATACTGGGTGTTGGCAGGTATAAGAATTCATGGTTGAATTCTCTCTAAGAAGGGGAGGATGATAAAGGCTTGACTACACAAGATGCCAACACTTTCACACACTATTCCGTCAAATTTCAATTTCAAATCCCGCTTTCTAGTGTTCCTTGTGCTTGTTTCTCGCTTGTGATTGTGATGCTATAAGAGTGTTTTCAATCCATTTCCATATTTAATTCGTGATTAGTTGCACTTAATTTCACGTTCGCATGTTCGTTCGTTAATATCGTTAATTAGGTTTTGGAATTTGGGATTCTACAGTTTACTTGATCGTTTTGAATGATTTTTGTTTTTATACTCAATAGAGATCATTTCAGACTATTTCGCATCATTACATTTTAGTTTTCTCCGTTCTATATCTATTCATGACAGTACCTTGCACTTTTGCATTCATGTATATTCATACTCTTTCATTTAGGTTCCGAATTCCTGCATAACACCTTCCACTTCAATTTCCAATAGTTTTATTTAGTTGATTCATGCATTAGGAATTATATTTTGATCAGGTTGTTCGTAATTCCATAGATTAGTTTATTACCATGATGCATTAGGTTTTTAGGCATTTTATGAAACACCTTACATGCATGTTAGTTTCCTTAGTCATTTCATCAAACACCTTGCATTCATACAAATGCATACCATTTTCAGTTTATTTTAGCTTATGTTTTTAATAGATTTTATTAGATTTCCTCTAATTCACAAAACATATTGAAGAATCATTTAAATTTTCTTGCCTATCCTAAAATTAATCCTTGGTTAATCAGTATAATATATTAGTTAGTGAAAAAAATTAAGTTTGACTATATCTTTACGCCATCGAAGGAAGTAGCTTCCTATGGAAATTGGATGTTATCATTACGCTTAGTCTGAATGTATTATTTTGACCTCTGAATATTGTTAGTCAAGATGTCTCATTGATTGTGATGAACTATGTTAACAAGAAGGGTGTAGCAAGGGTTGACAATACATTAAAAATTTTCCCGTATTTATTTTTACTCTGTTATAAAGGTCAATTACGTATATAAAAATCAATCAGTTGATAACGCTGTTTGCGTGCTGCTGACGATTTAATTCCTAGCTATAAAGTGTCACAGTGTCTCTTCTTAATTAACTCTCTTTGTCCTAAAAAAGCGAAAGTAGATCATATCATATTTGTCTTCTTTATAAATTTTTAAATGTTGTTTATTTAAATGGTCGTCGATGTGATTTTCCGAGTAGAAAATTGGCGGCATTATTTATTAGATATTAATGAAACCCCGAAATAGTCCGATATATGGGACCAATATAAGTGATAAAATCAAACAAACATTTTTGTCAAAGTGTATCTGCCATGTTCACAGCTAAAAGCACTCGAGAAAAAAAAAAAAAGAAGAAAATGTTGGCACCGAGTGACCAACATCATCAGGAGAAAAGTCAAGTTTGCAAATTATACCATGCTACCGAGTGATCCTTTTGTTAACTCTTATATGGAAAATGTGTGTGTGAGCGCGGTGGATTGCCTCATATCTTAAATACGTGGATAATGTTAAGAATATGCTTTCATATGGTACTCGTGCTTTCATACTCCAACTTTTTAACCCCACAACACAATAAAAAATTGAAAAATGTCACATATGCAAACCCCCAAAAAATGATGTAAGGGTGAAAGAAAAAATAGATGAAGTGAAAAAGATAGAAAAAGGAAAACTGAAATAATTGACATGAAAGAAAATTAAAAAGAATTGAACAAAATTGTGGAAATGAATGAAGTTTGGTTTATGAATATATAAACTAAAAATTGTGTTTGGGGAGAGCACACAAGCTTAGCAGAGAGAAAGAAATATCAAACAAGAATAGTTTTTGGACACCGAAATCCTATAGATCGGCGAAGAAGAGAAATAAACGAAAAAATATTGATGAATTATTAGGTGTTTGTAAAAGTGAGATGTTATAAATTCACTTCTGAAATATCAAATGCAATTTAAAATACATACACCATGGACTACTTAACTGAGATTCAGCATCTCACCTTCAACTGATAAATTTAGAAGAAAGCTTCTTGAATGAAAACACTAAGGTAACTGAAACATTAAACTGTTTGAGAACTATCACATTACTTCAACCAATTGAAGAAAAGTGTGTGTGTGTATATATATATATACCGATATAGACAAAGTTTAACTTGTTACACGACACAAATATATACTAAAACATCTCTACCTAGCCTCTAGTAGGGTTACAGTTAATTCATTAGTGGAAGTCTTCACTTCATTGCTTGTTGAACATTCTCCTGCAGTGTTCGTCCTTTCAATAAGGAAACCAGGTTCCTTAGGTTGTGGCAAAGTATTTTCACTGCTCAACATAAAAATAACTGATGCCATGTTTGGCCTATCCTCTGGATATAGTTGCACACATAAAAGACCAACATGTATGCATCGTAGTACTTCAGAAACAGTAAAGGTGTCGCCCAAAGCAGCATCAACTAATTTCATCGGAGAGCTTTCTTTCCATAATCTCCAAGCCTATAACATAAAAAATGAAGTAATAATTCTAAAGTTCATAAAAGGTAAAGAAGGAAAACTCATGCTCTTTGTCTTACATGTCCTAATAGATTAAGTCCGTGATCTGGAAAGAACATTCCTCTGTTTTTCTTCCCACTTACTATCTCTAGTAACAGTACCCCAAAGCTGTATACGTCGGATTTCACAGAGAACAGCCCATCAATTGCGTATTCTGGTGCCATGTATCCACTTGATGAAATTGCAGAATGATTAGTTTTGTCTATACAAAATGAAGAAAGTTCTTACACAATTTATATAGGTACTTACTATGTTCCAACCACCATTTTTGTATTCTCTTCTGTTTGATTTGCAGTAAACATTCGCGCGACGCCAAAATCTGAAATTTTTGGATTTAACTCGCTATCTAGTAGAATATTGCTTGCTTTCATGTCTCTGTGAATTATTCTTAATCTAGAATCTTGATGAAGATAAAGAAGTCCTCGAGCTATTCCAAATATAATATTGAATCGCTTAGACCAGTCCAGAAGTCCACTTTTGGAAGAATCTGCCGAGATTCATAGTTAAGTTAGTCCAAACAAAAAACAAATGAAGTACTTCATTATGAATACAATTTTTATTTTCTGAGTCACATACCGAAAAGAAAGGAATCCAGGCTTTTATTTGGCATGTATTCATAGACCAGCACTCTTTCCCCTTCTTGAGTGGAACAACCGAGAACCTTTACAAGATTTCGGTGCTGAAGTTTGGCACACAATATGACTTCGTTCTTGAATTCTTTCACTCCTTGTCCAGTACTGTTAGAAAGCCTCTTGGCAGCAATCTCTTGTCCATCTTCTAGGGCACCCTAAAATATTAAATAAAATTGGCTGAATAATTGAAACAAAGAAGCAAAAGAATGAAATCGTCTTATTTGAAACATATTTGATTATTTACCCAATACACAGGTCCAAAACCACCTTGGCCAAGTCTCTTTTCACTTGAGAAGTTATCTGTGGCACGAACTATTGTAGAAAAATCAAAGGAAGAAAGCTCTAAGTCTTCTTCACATCCTTCATCTTTATTTTCTTCTGAAGTTTTCTCTGTTCCCTCCCAAGTAAATTAATCAGCTTAGCATCATGCAAGTTCACCATATATTTGAATGTTCCAATTATCCCATGCTATAAATATATGAATGACAATTTAACACCAGAAGTGTCATTTCAGTGAAACAGACTACATAGCTAGTTAAAGTTATTGTAGTAATGAAGTCTAACGGGGGTCAGGTTCAGAAAGTTTACCTCTAAGGTTTCTTTTCCGCCAGTAAATGAAAATGAAAACAGCCACAAAAGCAAGGAGAGACACAGGAATCACCACCGCTACAATTTTCTTATCCCATCCTTTGTCAGAAAAATGAACCAAGAGTCACATACTCAATCAAAACACAGATGCAGTAAACTAAAATTAAGAAATGATAAAAATCCACACCATTTTCCGGGGCAACCATTCGAATATATAGGTCTTGCCCGGGAACTGAAGCCACCCTTAAATCAAGCAAAGCTCCATACCAAATGATACAGCCTTTACCATCTCCCCTGACATCTAAATTTGCATATGCAGTGCAAGAACAGTTTAGCAAGCACTTTGCCTTGCAATTCTCAAGTGTCAAATTTCCATCAACCCAAGAACTTGTGGTATCTGGCATTTTCAACCCACTGAATTTTTTAAACCCATCTTTCTTTTTTACTCCACAACTCCACGCTTCACTAAGAACACATCCTTGGCTCCAATCCAATGCCTCATAATTTTGAACTGATTTTGGCTTGAACCCGGTTAAACACTGGCATGGTGGTGACTCATTCACAATACAGTTCCCATATGGACCACAAAGATTGTAGGTGTCACAAATGTCTCTAGGAACTGATGAATAGAGCTTCCAAGTTTGGTTCTCTACATTCAAATTATAGCGCTGCCGAGAATAAACAGATTGGTTCAAAACAACTCTTGTAATCAAAGACTTATTCCCAATGTTATATGTGTAATACACTTCATCAACAGTGGACTCTAACTCTAAGTTAAAAAGGGGAGTGGTTTTTCCGTTGAATCTAACACCATTCCAAGGGCCACTCCTATAATACTCACTGGTACCTTTCCACATAACCAATTCAGTAGTGTTACCTAGCACCATACCCCAAATGAAGTCGCCTGGAGAAGGGTCATCCCAGTTCTTCCATGCTGTTAAACGCCGGTTAAGACCTGTCTTAAGGTTCCATCCGATCTTCATTCCTGGCAGGAAAGTATCACAAGGGTAGTCAAAGCTCTGCCACAAGTATTTCTCCGGGTTTGAATCCTTCTCATCTCTTAATACCAAGTTCCCTGAGTCTAGCAGCTGAGCAAATGGACTCTGCGCTTTGATTTCTTCAGTTGAGTTTGCTGACCAAACAAGAGTATTGTTATTGGTGAGGATAACCAGTTTTCCGTCTGTGTTTATGCTGCACATGCTGGAGTTATCCTTAACTGGATTCTCACGGTTGGCAACCCAAACGACGGTTCTGACTGGGACACTTCTGTACCATATGCCAAGGTACCGATTGGTGGTAGTGTTAGTACTATTATTTGGACTAAAGAAACCCATTTCAAAAGTTCCATCTTTAGACACCAAGGTACTGCCATCAAGAAGGGGCTGCAACACATTAATGGTGTCAGTTGCAGATGAAATTATAGGCAACAAATGGAGTAGATTGGTTGAAAGAAAGAGAAAAGTGAAAGAAGCCATTGCTTTGGCAAACTATTGGTAGATTGTGTTGCATTGTTCGTGCCCTTGATACTTTTTGTCAACCATTACAAGAGAATTGTTAGCCGTGCTTGATGTGAACTTCTCAACAGAGAAAAGGAAAGATGAAAAAGATCAAGTTTGTAATTTAGCACAGTATCATAACTGGTTGGTAAGATCTTGAAATCTGGGTGCTTAAACCTGCGTGGTGTGAAAGGTTTGACATTGTATCTTCTTTGTCTTGACCCGGTCTATACACAAAAGGATAATAATACACATTTATCTCTTTTTGAAGATGTCTACCATGATATACTTTTTGCTTTTTTTATTATTTTCTCTTTCCTTACTCGTACATGAGATAAAGATCTTCATTTCGAGTAAAGATGTGAAAATGGTTTCAATTCGTGAGTCAACTTGGCTCATCACGGGTTCGAACCAGGTTGGATTAAGAAAAATTAAGTTTTTTTAAAAGTGGGTTGAACTCAGTTCAGCTCACTTAACCCACGGGTTTGAGTAGGGTTGAGGGTGGGTTGACCCACTTAACCCACCAACATTTTTTTACAATTTTTTTTTAAATTTTTTTTAATAATTATTTACTACCCCTAATAATATAGGTTCACAATTTCATACTTCTAAATGTTAAAATGATGCTCAATAATATTTAAATAGTTTTAATGTTTAATTAATTTGATTGTCAAGTTATATGCGTTGATACTTTAATTTTTAACTATAATCTTTATAGTAAATTACTCAATCAAATTGTCTTATAAACAAATTTTTCTAAATTAGCATGACAAAAATGTGTAGTTTTTTTTATTTATATTTTGTTCTTGATTTTACTATGATTGTCATTTCATGGATTGCTTAAAAAAATATTTAAATATATGAATACTTTAAAATAAAAACATAAATAATTTTTTTTATGTGGGTTGGTGAGCCAGCCCACTTAACCCACCAACCCGTGGTGGGTTGAGCCGGGTTACAAAATTTCTAGCTCACCATAAAGTGAGCTGGGTTGGGTTCACTCATTTTCAACCCGACTCGTGGTGAGCCAACCCGTGTGAGCCGGGTTGACTCACTTTGACATGTCTAATTTCGAGAATTGATGAAACACTTTCCTCAACAAAATTGTTTAGTGAAAACGAATTTTTGGATTTCAAAAGGACGAAGGTACAAAACTAATGAATTAATATTTTATAATATTTTGAAAAAGTAAGATACGAATTTTTAAATAATTTTATGCTAGACATTATTGTCATTGAAGAATTTATTAAAAAATAAAAATAAAAATAAAAAAGAACAAGAAAACATGGGAACCACAACAAACCTATGATAAAAGTACATTACATACATAAAAAAAAAATCCCAATTTTAAAAATGATGAAGATCACCCTAAAAGACTTTCAGCGCATGGGCTAATGGCCCAATCAGTTTACATGCTTTTAATTAGCTAAATAAATGTATAGGCTTAAATGTTTTGTGGTGTAATTAGTAATTTCTTGGGTTTGCATTTTTGTCCACTTTTAAGTCCTATTTTCATTTCCTTTGTAATATCTTTGGGCATGCGCCTTGGACCTAGAATATGTCTTCAACAGTCCATTCCAACAACATCAATGTGTTTGGGCCGCAAAGCCCACCCCTTCAGGTTGCCATCCAAATCAACCAGTAGCGCATCTCCTTACACAACAAAAAAAGTTAGAATTATCTACAGATAATTACATACTGATAAACGATTATCTTGTTTCCTTTTAAGATTATTGAATATGGTGTGAGTTGATTAAGAAAGGTAAGTGAAATCCCCACTAGACATTAAGATAGCAAGATATCTAGATGTGAAGGTTCCTTTCACAAAGCTCAAGAGAAGAAGATGATTGATTGATTCAAAACAAAAAGGAAATGGAAAGCACATAAACCATAGAAAACAAAGAACAATTCAAAGAAGAAGAAAACATAAAATGGAAAGGAAAGAAATGGCAAAAATGTGAGAAGCACGCCACTACAAGGCTAGGCTAGAAGCCATGAAGACCTTGAAGATGAGTGGATGTGTGCCGCCACTTGCTATGCGAGATAAGGCTTAAAAGTATTCACTCCCTAGGGAGGAAACTCTCACAAATGGTTGAGACACAAGAGTGTTTTTACTTCAAAATGTTCAACCCTTTTACATGTCTAGGAGCACCTCTTATATAGAAGAGTTTAAGAGCCTTTAAGCAAATAAAAGATGCCTAAGGATGTCTCTACAAAAACCTAACTCTAACTTCTAGAAACTAGGTCAAATAAGGTTACAAAAATGAGAGACAAAAGAGCCAACTATGGTGTGTGCAAGGCAAATTTCGTTCTAGCACAAAAGGAGACAAAGAATGTGTGTCATATATCTCCAAAAAGTGGCCAAAGTGTGCTAAAAACAAAGGAGACGAAAGGTACATAGGTACACTTGTTTTATGCCTTTTACTTTATGCTTTATGCCTTTGCTTTACTCTCTCATCACATCATTTATGCTCCCCAATCACCATGCGCCACCTAGCATTGCTTTCTTACTCCTAATTAATACAAAGCAAATAAACATAGATTAGCATGTTGGCTTAAGTCAAGTCAACTATAGTCAACAAGTCAAACCTAGTCAAAGGTCAACAAGTCAACTAAAGTTGATTCAACTAAGCCAACTTAAGGAATCAAAAATAACAAACACAAATGAAAGGGATGAAGGATTAGTGAACTTCCTTTCTAAACATGCTTAGTCTTCTTAAGCATGTGCCTCCATCCTTGGTTGGGGTTAATCCTCCAGGTTGCCAACCAAATAAACCAGTAGCGCATCTCCTTACACAACAAAAAAAGTTAGAATTATGTATAGATAATTACATACAGATGAAAATTCATACATAAATTAAGTTTTACATACAAATTTTACCAACAAATTTTTTTTCGTATGTAAAATTTTGTTACATCCAGATTTCTTTCGTATGTAACAACAAACTAGTTTTTTTTTTCTCTTTTTCGTATGAAAAATCCGTATGTAAGTGAGGACATCCATTTCATACAAAATTTTCATACGGAGTTTACATTACAAAAATATTAAAAAATATATAATTTAAAACCTTCATCATCCTCCCCTTCTTGGAGAGAATTTGACCACAAATTCTTTAAGCCTTTGTAGATGGAGCTTGACTTGATTTGGGGGAGGTTTTGCGCCTCCCTTTTATGAGCTCTTGTTCCATCCTTTCTAAGGGTACTACCCCTAGCTTTGGTTAGGCCATCCCTCTTTTCTAGACCATTCTTCCTCTCATGCTTGCGCATTGGGTCTTCCTTTTGAGCCTTGCAAGAGAAGGAAGAATGGTGATGTCCATCTTGCTTTGGAA
>Ga0214544_1005416_pt1 | contig 24729 bp, 11 predicted proteins | sample CNSS3metaG_FD_160074 | JGI IMG/M metagenome (GOLD analysis project Ga0214544, IMG submission 160074) | Root nodule microbial communities from cowpea collected in UCLA plant growth center, Los Angeles, California, USA - CNSS3 | ecosystem: Host-associated > Plants > Roots > Nodule | place: USA... | reverse complement strand
AATATATTTTTTCTTTATATTTTAAGAATAAAATAAATATTAATATATATTTATATATATATATATATAAAATTTATTTTTATGTAATATATCGATATATCAATACGAGAAATTAAATTAAAAAAATTAATTTTTTAATCAAAGAAATAAAAAACGGTAAAGAGAAAAAAATTATATACATATATTTTTTTTCTTTTTCCTTATTACATTTTTGTTATTTTGTATTTTGTTTTTTAATTTACCTATTTTTTTTATTGCTACAAATTTATTTATGGTTTTATTTTTTAATTTGTTTGATATTTATTTTTAATATATATATATATATATATATATATAACCCTTTTTTTTCTTTTTTGTCTCAAACCATTTTGGCCTGACCTTCTTAAATAGGCCCAAGGAAAACCCCCAAGGAAAACCTCCAAGTGCGTCGATACTCACGAGACAATAATGAATTTCAAGTTCAAGAGATGTTTTCTCCACATGATCACCGCCTACCAATGTCTTTTACAATTAAATTAAATGATTGGTGGTGTGATTGTGGTCATTTTCAAGCTGTTCGACTGCCTTGTCATCACGTAATAGTTGTTTGCTCTTTCTCACATATAGACCTAACCTCATAATCCACCCAATTTATAGCCTCTACAACATCAACAAAGCATATGAAATACAGTTTCATCCGGTTAGGAATAAAGAATATTGGTCCATATACACCGGACCAAATTTTATTCCAGACCCAAACATGCGTCGTAGGGTAAGGGAAAGACCACCAACTAATAGAATCCATAATGAGATGGATGAACCAAATCCAAACAGACGAAGCAAAAGTTCATATTGTAGAAATGAAGGACATCATAGGGGCAATTGTCCCTACCGTCAGTAATTTATTATTTTATCCAATTTTCATGTAACTTTTATTATATTATTTTCATTATGTAATTTTTATTATGTATTGGTTGCGAATTTTTATTATCTTATTTTTATTATGTGATGTATTTTTTTAAATTAATTTATTATACTAATAAAAGAATCCCAACAAATTAAATATACTATACAAAAAATTTGAGAAATGTAAATGATTGAAAAAACTGAAAATTGAAAATTTATAAAACATAAAATAAAACTGCAATGAAAAAAAAAATCAAAAACTGAAATCGGCCTCCTGCTGGACGACTTCATCACGCTACATGCAAAAACCGGCCGGAGGCCGGACGACTTCATTTAAAAAAAAAAGGGGGGGAACCGGCCTCTGGAGGACGACTTCACCTTAATGTCGTCCTCCCACCGGACGACACGACCCACTTTTACAATATTACTTCAAACAGATCCCTTTTTACAAATACGCTGAGAAAGTGACCCCTTTTTACAAATTTTCCCACATTTATTAATTAATTAATTTTCACGGGTCTTACATCCCTCCACCAAACTCTCTAGATGCTCCACCACCGGGTAACTAGAACTTGAAACTCAAGTTCTTTCATGTTCCTTTTCTGCTCCTAAGCTTGGTTTCATGTTGGTCCCAACCATAATCTCATTTTTTTTCATTCCTATATGTTATGTTTCCAGCTTCTTAAAGTTGCTCTTGGTCTTGATTCTCCTCCGCTAAGGGTTCCTTAAGTTTAGCTCCACTCAAAGGTAAGGGAAGCTAGGGTTTATTTTTAATGTTTTCTTAGTATCTGCCTATTTTCAGTTCAATTTCGCATTTATAATGCTTGTATGCAATTGTGGTTGTTTGGAAAATATTGAGATGTTATTTGGTTTTGAATGTCTAGTTGTTGCATGCGTGAACAATAGCGAGAATTGGTATTTTTGCCAAAGCGAGCACGTCTCGCCTAGGCGAGAGTAGCAAATTTAAAATCCGATTAATTATATGTAGAAATCCAATTAATTTTTAAATTAATATAAATTAAAATTTTTAAGTAATATAACATATATTAATCAGATGCAGAAATCTGATTAATGTTTTTTTAAATGTTTTTCGTGTATTGGAAACCGGATGCCAATATTCGTGAAAAAAACAAGTAACAATAGATGTCGACATTTGTAAATGAAAAAAAATTAATTCTGAATGTCGACATCCGTAACGGGTACAAATTAAGAAAAATAAAGTACCAGATGTCAACATCCGTTGAACAAAGGTACTAGATGTTGACATCCGGAAGACAAAAAAAACTTGGGGATGGGGTTAGAGAGAGAAAAAAATGTTGTTATTTTTTAGTGAGGAGCAAAATGAGAATTTAAAATTTTTTAGGATGTATAAAAGAAGTGTTTGGAGGTGCAGGGAGAGGCCTCCTTTAGGTTTAGGCCATTAGTAGGTTTTCCTTTTTTGTTCGCAAGGCCAATTCAGGCTCATTTCACTTTAAGCATAATTACATTAACATGATCCAATTTCCTTTATCAATAAATAAAAAAAAAAGTTAGTTTCACATGTCATTTTAATAAACTTTGGATATCAATAGTTTAAAAAAACATGAGTACTTAAGCGATCGTTCGCATCAGTCTAGTACTTAATATCTATTTTTTTTATAATAATAAATAATTAAAATATGTTTTTAGAAGGTACAAGTAGTTGAGCGATGTCCGCATTAACCTAGTACTTAATGTCTTTTATTTTGTTCAAAATATTTCCAAAATTAAAAACATCAATACCTATTCACTTAAGCTCAGTTCTCATTAGCATTCCCTTTCTTTCACCTTTCTTTCACCTGTAGCTCAGTTCTCTTTTTTAAACACCTTTTGCGTTTGCCATGTCCTTTCTTCCTTCTCTTTAAAGTATAAAATGTAGTTCTTAAGGTCTTCATAAGTCATGGGTCATGCCCAGTTGTATTGATTCAAGTTGTCAAAGTTATCCAATAATCTAAATGGCATGTTTGTCATGGTCCTAGACGTCCTAGGAAAATATAAAAGAGCAAAATATAGCAACAAATATAGATGACACATATTGTCTACATCGTCATCCTCATCGTCACTCTGTAAATAAAAATATATCCTATCAACAATGTCATCTATTGTTATTGGTTGATGTTCAAATAATGACCCGATCACACCACACACAAGACTATCAAATCGAACATCATCACCAACACCATTCAATCCCAAACAAACACAAACATCTAAAATAGATAATCATACCAAATGCTGCTTGATACATATACTTTCATGTTCAGGCACCCACTGACTAAAAGTGTACTTTAACAACACTCCATTAATATCCAACGATTTCTCCATCTGAACACACCATCTAAATGGAGTGACTCCAATTCGAGAGCGGTGTGTGGGTCTCAATAAACCATTTACTTGAACAGTGTAGTCTATTTTTCAATGGTTGCGAACAACAAGCTAAAAGACCAATGAAAAAGTTCAAAAACCAATTGTCAACGAAGAACAAAATATCAACTTAATTAACTAAAATAAATAAATGGACCAAATTCAAAAACATTTATCTTCCTTGACATCCATTCTTCTTCTTCTGCCATAGCAATCCTCAAATCACCTCCTAAAATAAAAACAATACCTAACTATATATATATATATTATGCTTTCAAATATAATACAACAAAAGACCACAATATAGGGACGACTATAGATCAATATGGACATTGTAAGTGTTTAAGATTTTTACTTCCAATTGCCATTATAATCAATTTCCATCCTTCAAACTATCCAGATTATTCTCAATGTCACAACTCACTATCTCAAGGTAAAAAAAATGTACAGTAAAAAATGGAGGCAGAGACACGCAATTGTTCCATTCTCAAAATTTCCCTTTGTTATCAATTAAATGTTATCCTAACACAATCAATCACCAGGAATCCAAATGTTAAAAAACATTAAAAACAAGGACTAGTCACATTATTTAAATCAATCAACGAAGGGGTCAAATTAGAATCCCCTTTTAGAGCAAATAACCAATTGGACAACGCAACACAAAGGGACACAACCAAATCAACAAAACCATGTGTGCACTCATAAAACCTAAAGGAGAAAGGAGAAGGCAACACAAGGGTTCAAAAGTGCCAAACCTCATTTTTGAATTCGACAGCGGCATCAACGAAAAAGGGAATGGAGGAAGATCAATAATGGGGCTTCGTTCGCTATGGGTCGCAAGGCTTCCAGAAGGCCAACACATTGGGGGCTCGTCTATGGGGTTCCAGATTGAGGGTTCGAGAATGGGAGATTGGTAACAAAGATGGAGTTCGAGAGTTCAAAACGATAGTTGCAAAGTGGGGTTTTGTTCGACAACTTTTGGCTTCGAAAATATTGGACTTGCAAAATGGGGTTTTGATGGAAGAATTTGAGTTTCAATAGTGGAGTTGAGATGCACTGAGGATAGGAGCGTGATAGATTCGAAAATGTAGGAATGTGAATATTATGGTTGCAGCTTTTCAATCCCACATCCCACACGCGAACATATAAACTCAATTTCTCTCATTTAGTTTAAAATTAATTTTAAATTAAAATTTATATTTAAATAGCCACGTACACCTACCACGTTGAGTGGTAAAAAAAGTGATATAAAAAAAATGTCAAGTAATCATTTTCCTTATAAAAATTCAATTACTAATTGACTTCGTAAATTATAATACTTTAAGTAGAGTAAAGATGACCTCAATAATTTATGTTTCCCAAATTAGAAGTACATTTTTCGATAATGTTCACGCAATCTTAATCCCACATAATAAAGTTAGAAAAATGCATTTCATAATAAACCTAAATTTTTAACTTCTAATTAAAATATTTACTACTTATGGAAAGAGAATTAATGATTAGTTACATAAAAAATTATTAAACATAATCATTTAATAAAATTAATAAATATAGTATACTAACTTCATAAAAAAGTTATCATATTGTTATGAATTAATGGTCATCTATTGATTTGATACAGTTATTGATATGATATAATTCATATGATTTCCATTACTCTTTATTCTTTTATGTAAATATTAGTATTAAATATTTGATTGATTTGTATCTTTTATGGGTTACATGTTGTATGTATAGATAGGACTCTTCCTATCAATAATAACCCACAGAAAAGTTGCTCCATATTCTCTCATTATCTCTTCTTCCTTCTCTTCTACTCTTTATTATTAACTTTATTTTATAACACGTTATCAGCACGATGTTCCAACCAACCGAATGCTAGTGAAAGCTATCTAATGATAGTACTCTACGTGTCTTAATTCAGGCTCTTTCTAATCCTTTCTTCTCTTACAATTTTATCTTATTTTCTTATCCTTGTGTTGTGATAAAAATTGGTTGACTTTATCAACTTTCATCTTCATCTTACTATTATTATTTTTATTATGATGGTGATTATTATTATTATTATTTTATATGTTAGTTCTAAACATGCCAAACGTTGTAGAATTTGAATTTGTAACTCTGGATATTACAAGGAAAAATTAATTATATTGGATATTAAAGATTGAAATACATTTAGATGCAATGGGTCTCACAAATATTTTGAATTTATTTCATGTCTTTGTATGACTGAACAAAACAGTGAAGCTTTTGATGAAATATCATGAGATCCGTCCATTCCCAGAAGTGGATGTAGCAATATTTCTTGTTTATATTTTCATGGTCATATTCATGGCCTTGACTGTGGTTGTGGTCATGCTAAGAATCATGATTGTGGACATGGTCATAAATAAAATTTCAAAAAGACACATTTTATTACCAAAAGTGGAACAATGTGAAAAAAAAGGAAAAGAAAAATGTGGTGTAAACCTTACCTTACAGGCCAATTTTGTGAGGTTGAGTCAGACTTAAAGTCCACTTCTTAACATGGTATCAGAGCCATTGTTTAAAGCCTATCCTAGGGAGATTTGTGTTTGTCAGGCATATAGTTCCACCTGCTATCGGACCGCTATCAAACCATCCATTAATGTCTAGTCCCACGCACAAGATGTATATCACAAAATGATAACATAAGTTATCATTACATTGGTAAAAAATACTGTCGTACATAAAGGCATCTTAAAATATAAGGAGAAGAACATATAATGATGAAATCGTTAGATACAAAACACAATTGGTTACTCAAGATTTTTCACAAAAACCTGATATTGATTTGTGAAAAGACATATTTAATGGTATTAGATGCAATGCAACAACATAGTAAAATTTGATTATCCTAGTTGCACAACAAGGTCTGTATTTACATCTAATGGATGGTGTTACAAACTATTTGTACGGGTCCTCTTGATATTTATATAAAAATCCTTGAAGGATTTAATTTGTCCAATAAGACAAATTCTAAATAGGGTTATTCAATAAATTTGAATAAGACATTTTATTGATTAAAGCAATGAGAACGTGTGTAGTATAATCGTCTTATTGGAGAACTAAATTGAATAAAAAATAATAAAAAAACCAAAATAAACTAAAATAACAAATTAGAGAACTAAATCATTAATTAAGTCTTTATTAAAATAATCTTCATCCGTATGACTTTTTACTATAGTTAAAATAATATTTATTTACTAAACTTTTGTGTTTCAAAGATAAAAATAATTTTTTTATTTTGTACCTATTTTTTAAAGATAACATTACTAATTATTGTTTAAAATTTTAAATTAATAAAAAATATTTTTTATTTTAAAATTATAATATCCAATATGAGAAGAAATACGCATATTATCTTAATTTTACATTATTTACTATAATTTTAAATTATTTACTATTTTAAAAAATTTATTTTATTTTCAAATACATAAATTGTTTAATATTAAAAATTTGGGTTTTCATAAATATCTTTTTTATTTAGTGGTATTGACTTCAACTAGAGATGGCAAATAAACCCGCCCCGTGGGTATTGCCCGAACTTGTCCCTGTTTTGACGGAGAATCCCCACATTGATTGGGTATGAGTATGGGTATGGAGAATCCCCGACTTTTTCAATTGGCTATGATGATGGTTATGAGGATGTACATATCCCCGCCATAACACTCGTCCCCGCCATATCTCCTTCATCATTTGAATTATTAAAATATTCACAATTAATTAAGTAACCTTATATATATATATATATATATATTCAATTTTTTATTTCATCTAATTATTTGGTTTGTCATGAAACTCATTCGCATCTTCAATATATTTTTCATCTTTTATCATAACATTTATGTAATTATGTTAAAATGATGTATGTCATTTAAAAAAAAATTATGTCTCATATTTGAATATTTCTATTATTTTTTAATATTTTTATTTATTGTATATTTTCCTTTCACATGAGTATGTTTAATACTCTCAATTTAAGTGTTTAATAGCATAAACCTTTAATTTACTAGGTAATATAAAAAAAATATTTACTTATTTTAATTAATTTTTTTCATTTGAAGAACTCTTTTGTTTCGCTAAAACAATTATTTCTCAACTATTGAGTATATATGTTGATATTTGTAAAGTGTTCTTAGATGTCTAAGGTATTTTTCATCTTATCATACCCTTAATTATACATTTGTTTTTCTTTGTGCGATTTCTTTCAATAGTTTCTAAGACATACATTTGTTAATTTTTTAATATTTTTATTTGTTGTTTATTTCATCATGTAGAATACTATTTTAGTATATTTTATCTAATTATTTTTTATTTTTTAACTCATTATATCAATCATACTATAATTTTTCACTATAATTGTATAAATAACTTTTATTTACTACAATATCAAAATTTAATGTAATTGCCATGAATATTTTTTTATCACCATCCAACATATATTGGAGTTCAAAAGATACAATATTCATGTTAAATTTTTTTATTATGTTTATTATTTGTTATTTGCGTCATTTTGATTAAGTGATGTATTATCATTTTTATTAGTGTATAAAAAAAGAGATTCATTAGAATTTAAAAAATTGAAGTAAACAAACATTTAAAATATAATTTAATTTGAATATTTGTTTTCCTTTAAATTTTTTTAAATTTTATCAATTAGGTTTCATTAATGTTTGAAGTTTGCAAATTTAGAAAATGTTTTAGTTCTCATGAAATTTTATTTGGTATTCCAATCTAAATTGTAAACAATTATAATTTATTTCAAAATATTTGATATCGAATAAACAATCATCCTCCTAATATTGAATATTTGATAATATTATGTTTCATTTACCGTAATTTTTTATTATTTTATAAAAATTAATTAAAATTTATATTAAAGTAGTAAGGAAACGGGTACGGCTATGGGTACGAGATTATACCCGTTACCTAGTGGGGATGGAGATGGGTATAAAACTTTAATACCCGTTAATTTTAGATATGAGAATGAAAATAAATTTTTTTACGGGATAAATATGGGATAGTGAAATTCGTCCATACTCCGTTGTCATCTCTAACTCCAACTTTATAGTTTCAAAATTATACAAAACATTTTAATAAAAAAGATAATATTTTTTACAATTATAATTTTATCATGTGCATTAATAATAACTTTCGAAAAAGAAAAGGGTAATATTTCTCACATTTTAAAATGTTCTTGAGATGTTATTTTTTCTCTCAGCTGTCGTGTCTTGTCTCATCCTTACCCTGTCCTTTTCCCAAGTACTGTAGCCGTTCCCCACTCTCCCTTCAAAACAAACTTTGCAGACAATCTCCTGTCACAACCCTACCTCACTTATCTTTTACCTCTTTCCCATGTTTTTCATATATCTATGTTTAAACATATTATTAATTAATTAAAAAGCAAACTCATCTGTAATATCTATTTAAAACAATCTGTTCTAAAATTAAGTTATTTAAAAAATTGAAAGTAAACAGCATAAGGGATTTTGCAGGAAGAAAATATTATAAGGGAAACTAAACAGCAGAGGACTCTGCAAAAGTCTTACAAACCTGATCTTCTCATATCCAAACTCTTATTAGCCGACCAAACCAAAAGCAACACAAAAAACAGAACTCACTACTCTTTCTTTCTTTCTCTCTCTCTCTCTCCATGGACTTGCACTGGAAGCAATGGAGAAATCAGCAGGAGTCAGAGCAACAACAACATTCCCCAAACACGCCAAAATTTCTCCCTCAACACCATCCACCACCTGCCTCTGCACCACTCTCTCTCTTTCTACCTCAACCCACCACTCTGCCATCGTTTTCTGATTCCACCCTTACTTCTTCTGCACCTCCCAGATTTCCCAGTAAGATTTTCCACGTCCCCTTTTCTTCTCGTTGCTAAAGAAACAAACTTTTTGATGGATTTGCTCATGGTGTTTATGCGCTTTGTTTTCAAAGGTTGTCTCTTTTTGTTGTCTCATTAGGGATCGAGAGTTGTTTCAGCTTTGCACAGTGGCAAGAGCTTGAGTTGCAGGCTCTGATATTCAGGTACATGCTGGCCGGTGCTCCTGTTCCTCCTCAGCTGCTTCAACCAATCAAGAAAAGCTTCCTTCATTCCCCTCTCCCTTTCCTTCATCTTTATCACCCTCCTTGTAAATTTCTAACCCCATTTTCCTTCTACTTTCTAATGGTAGTCAATAGAAGATGAACCGTTTATGTTTCACCACATTTATCAGTTATTTTGTTTTCTGTCTATCAGGAACAGAACTTAATTAAATTCACTTTGATAGTAGTTTTCTATTTTTTTTTTCTTACTGATTATTGTGATGATTTTGTTAGAATTTTATTTCAGTAGTCTTTATTAGGGGAATTACTAAAGTGAAATTGATTATAATTTATTTCAGAATCGACTAAAAATATTGTGTTAAGTTGTTTAATATTCTGTCAAAAGACTGTATTGAAGTTTAATCCTTATATAAGACATGGTGATGAGAGGTTGTTTCAGTTTTGTTCATGATATAAAGTTCGAATTTTGAATATGCAAAATGTTTAAAATATTGAAAAAAAGAAGAATTTTATCATTCATATAGTAATCAAGTTAAGCGTAGTTAGGATTACTTTTGTTACTTTTCTTCTATTTGGTACTTTCCTTTGGGGTGTTTGCTTTACAAGGGTAGTAGAATACGAAAGGTTAGTTTCTAGGCCATAATACCTTAGCCCATTAATGTAAGTTCATTTGGGTGAAAGAATTCTGAAGAAAGAATTGATTTTTTTTTTTGGCATCAGTGTTGGAATCAGGGTACTATTGGGGAAGAGAAGCAGTGGATCCGGAGCCAGGGCGGTGCCGGAGGACGGACGGGAAGAAGTGGCGGTGCTCGAGGGAGGCGGTGGAGGGTCAGAAGTACTGCGAGCGGCACATGCATCGTGGCCGAAACCGTTCAAGAAAGCCTGTGGAACAACCTCATGCATCTTCTTCTCCATCCTCTGCTTCCTTCAAACATCATCATCTCCATCACCACAATCAAATGTATGCCTTCACATTGTGAAGTTTGTTGCATTTCTTTTTGAGTTTCATTTTCAATTATGTGGAATGCTATGTCAATTGGTCAACCACCATAGCTTACCAAAAGGGTTGCTGCTTCATAGTGTAATGAAAGTTCTTCATCCAAAACATAGCTGTTTTGTTCCTCCTTCCTGCAATGTCCTTTCGTGAAAACTAAGCTGTTTTTACTGGTTTCCCTGTAGTTCCTCTGGGGCCAAGGCTGACAGCAAGAGCTTGTCTGAAAACCGTGATCATGTGGATGGGGATGGCAGATCTGATAGCCATGTCCTGAGGCATTTCTTCGATGATTGGCCAAAGACAGTGCAAGAAGAAGAACATGGTGAAAGCAATGGTAGCAAGAACAACAACACTGGAACATATCTTTCGATGTCAACACAAGGAATCACTTCCTCGGATGTGTCATTGAAACTGTCCACTGGTCATGCAGAGAATACATGCCACGTGGGTTCAGTTGGAGGACCACTTGCAGAGGCACTGCGATCATCCACCGCCACTTCTTCACCAACCAGTGTTCTGCTGCAGTTGCCAACTACTTCTGCTTGCGACACCAGCGTCATCAGCACCTAAGAGTTGCTGGGGTTTGTGAGATTTTTTTGTTACTTTGGAGAATTCTTGGACATGTATGCTGCAAATAGTTTTTGTTACTTTGGAGAATTTTTTGGCATGATAATAACTAAGGAGAATAGTTTGAGTCCTCTCAGCTGAGTGAATAAGCAACTTTACCAATTTCATGAATGTAAAAAATTCTAATGGTATGAGTAATAATAGTTTCTGATTAAAGAATAAGACTACAAATGTTTGACACAGCGTTTGGGTTGGACTTTCAGAAAAATATATAGAAAACGTAAAACGTTCACTCACAGTATTCTGTTGTAAAGCTTCTTGTATGTTTACTTATATATGGAAGAGTCGAAAATGACAAACACATTAAATTCTCTATCTTTAACTGTGCAAAGACTTTTGACTTGCAACATTTGAATGAATTCTTAGTCAACTTGGATGGTTAACGGCTTTAAATTGTGGTTGCATTCAATTGGCAAAATTGCGGGTAGTTGAGGACATATGCGCCTATAATTGCGAAGTGCAGTATTGTGGTGAAAACTTCAGAAACTGATGAACATATAATTTATGAAAGGAGTTGTAATAGGTATGTTTAGAAGTGTGATAATTTCTTCAATGGATCTTCTAAACTTAACATATAATTTGACGATTGTTTTGAAAGGAAATTGATACTTTACAAGTTCCCATTTCACATACATGAATGTCCATTAAGATCTCAATAGCATCATACCTAACTAGACCTTGATATGTTTAAGTTGGTAGTAGTACAAGTTCTTCAGTGTTGTGTTGTTTTGAAGACCCACAACAAATTTCACTTTTCTATACATTCATTACTCAAGGTGCAATTGTATGAGATCTGAAAGAGTTTAGGAGATGCACATAGAAAGTGAACACCTTCCTCACTTGTGTGATTTGGCCATTTACAAAAAGAACAACCAAATAAGAAATAAAATAATTCTTACTTTCTAGGATGCAACGTTGAAAAGAATATGTTTTGGCTTGATGACTTTAATTTGGTGTGTAGTTCAATTTATAAATGAAGAAGCATAATGGTTGTATATGTAGTGTAAATACAATACGTAATGAAAAAATTGAATAAGAGACACACCTCTCATCTAAGATCACTTTTGTGAGATCTTGACGTTAAATAAATATTTTAAGTAAAAGATATAATGATTTATTAGTTATATAATTTAGAAGATTTATTTTATTTAAAGAAGTTCTAAAAGATAAAAGGGTTTAGTAATTATTTAATTAAAGGATTTATTTTATTTAAAAGATTTTGATAAGAGATAAAATTATTTATTATTTAATTTAAAAGGTTTATTTTCTAAAAAATAAGATTTGAGGAATAATTATTCAATTAAACTTGTTATGTTATAATGTTAAATTGGAACTTTTAATATCATTTAAATGCACTATAAAAATATTTTCTTAATTGTTTAATATTTTCTTTTACTTCTTGTTATACATCTCTAAATACATGTTAATCCTTATTAATTCTTGACTGTTTTTGCCCAAAAAGATTGTAAATTTGAATGAAAGATCACTTAGAAACAAAATATAAATGATTTACAAAGCTAGAAGCATTCTTCCACTTTTTCTTCCTCTGTTCTTCTCATGTCTGAAGATTTGGAACTGTTTCTGGATTGTGGGTTCGAGACAATTTTACTAAAAAATGGCTTGCTGTGTAATATTACTATAATTACCAAAGTGAAATGATATTTTAAACTGTTAGAATAAAGGAGAAAACAAGAAGAAACCAGTGCATATGTATCTTGGACATTGCGTGTCCTGAAACCAAGCAGAAGTTGATAAGAAATAAACACAGACAAAAAATAAGAAACCATAAGCACAAAAACACAAATTCTAAATCATGAATTTTAAGACGAGATATAAAAATAATTAAGGTATGATGAAATGTATATTTTGTTTCCTCTTCCATACATGATCCACGGGTAGATATAGAATCCCACACAGAAAAATCTCACCAACCTAATCAGTTCACTCAGAAAGAAAGAGAAGAATCATTGTTGTTAAGCAGTAAAATGAAAGATTAAGATCCATAGGATTGGGGAAAGGAATAGTTCCATGTTTTATTAACCACCTAAATTTCAGATCAACACAAAATATCTCATCTCTAAATGCTCATGAGATCTAAAGCTTAACAACTTGACTACGCCATATGCAAGCAAAAATATCAGAAGTATCAAACTATTCTGCTAATACATCTGTATCACGAATAATCTTCTGTGAAGGAAGAATAATTGCAGCCACTGGTTTATCTTTAAATCCGCCACCTTCATCAATGATCAGCCTTAAGCCTTCTATATGAAGTTTGGCATGGTGACCACTCACAATGATGGTTGGACTTGTAGTTAGTTCCTAAAAGAACACAATAAGCCAATTTATTTAAAGATTCTACAGAAGAAAAAATAAATGCATAAATATCCTTTTAGTCCTTAAAAATATAGTTTTCCCTATTTAAAACCATATGATGTAGCAGTAACATTATAATATGCAGTAACTTATCACCTCTGGAATATCCCACACAGTCTTTCTCCCACTTAGAGCCTCCACCTTAGGCACCCGAGTATCTCGAGCTTTCAAAAGTTTTAACTGCTCTTTCACATCTACTTTTTTCTGCAAACCAGCATGAACAGCAATCAACTTGCAGCACTTGCTTCCATCTTCAGTGTTAATGAAGACATCGTCCTGGCAAAATTTGATCCAGAGAATTTTCAGCAATTTTCAATCTAATTCAAATCATTAAGCAAACGAAACAAGGACTGCCAAATCAAGAGGCAACCAGATAACTTGGAAATCTGTTATATGATACGAAGCATAAACACAAAGAGGCAAACAAAGTAAGCCTCACCTCTTCATGGACCCAAACCAAATCAGTCAGAAATTTCTTATGCTCATCAGGAACAGCCTTAACCAAATCTGCATGCAATGAACTGTCCTTCAGTCCAGAAAACAGTACTCAATTTAAAAGAAAGCGCTAGTGAGACTTCAAAACAGTACTCATACATTATACTTCTAGGACAACCAAGATCCCCTAGCTATATAACTATAACTATAATTCACCAATGCCATTCATAGTAAACCTGAAGCTATATAAAACTGCACATACTAAGTTACAAACCAAGTTATCAAGATCAATGAAACGAAGCAAACTTCACCACAACCTCAACATTTCAAAAACCTTGACATGTCAAAATAACACAATTAACAGAATTGACATGTCAAAACCTTGATCAATGAACACATGCAATTTACTCTTCTAATTAGCGCTATTATGACTTTCTTTAAATGTATCGGAAAGTTTAACCGGTTTCCTATCATCTTTCCTTATCGGGTGCTACACCAATTTTCTCGAGTCCAGATTCTACTTGATTCTTTGGTATGATTCTCTGTTCAACATTAAAAATGCACTATAAAAAAACCACCGAGGAATACAAATTCAATCTTCTCTTGTATGTATATTATTCTATATGTTGTCATTTATTGACATTTATCTTACTATTCTCAGTTTTTGTATGAAGTAAATAAATGCTTAAGGCATCAAATTTATATCAATCAATTGATTTATTTTTCTCATTTCAAAAATCTATCCAATCAGAAAATATTTATTAGAAATTAAAATATTATCCTCCTTTCCTTCAATGAAACCCAATTCTAAATCATATCCCACAAAATCCAAACACCCATGTCCTTAAAATTTGTTGATGGATCTTGGTAACACCCTAAGACATTGGCTATGAAATATCTCAGGTACGATTAATCAAACACCCATGTCTTTCCAAATTAGTCAATTCTTTTATCACCAAAATATTTGAGTTTCATAAATATTGTTATCCTATAAATAATAAAGAATCATTCTAAATATAATGTTTGCACTCTGATAACAGATCATATCTGCCATACACTGATAATATATCCTATCAGTCATACACCTTTAGTTTTAGAAGTAAACTTACCATGCATGATTACTTATGTTTGAATAAGAAGTTATCTAATATAAAGTTAAATTAAATTCCAATTTTTAAAATAATTATTAAAACAACTAACTTACTTAAAATACATGATAATCGATAATTTTACTTGTAACCATTATAAGAGCTTGAGACATTCCTACAAAACTTCAGTTCTTTGAGCTGGTTAATCTCAGAGCAAGGGTATGATAATCTATAACTGAATATCACTTTGAAGAAAAACTTTGAGAAAATATAGATTGGTTTTACAGTATCATACAAATTATGTGTGATTTAAGCTCATAGTGTATATAGTGTGTGATCATTAAAACTTAAAATCTTTTTCTTTCAATGTGAGTTATAAGTAAATTGAATCCGCAGGAAAGGAAAAGAAGAAGAAAAGAATCAGTGGTAGGCAAAGCAAAGAACAAGAGAGGCTAACCAGCGGAACCATGGGGAACTCCATAGGATTCAAAGGTTGGCCCAGCGTCGTAAATCGACCCTTGATATTCCGTCCCCTTGACAGTGTTAAACCTCTCCTTTATCTTACCACTCCACCTTCGACCTTGCAGGTGCATATTCTCGAACCCCTCACCACTGAACCACCCTTCACGTTCCTCGCTAGCCGAGTACTCCTTCCACCCATCCGAGAACGGCGACCCGTCCGGAGGTGGCGGCAGGAGGTGGAGGAAGGCGGCGAAGGCCAGGTCGTGGTTGCCGGAGAGGAAGACGTGCTTCTGCCGCGGGTAACGGGAGGGCAACGCCACGAGGAAATCGATGACGAGGCGGGTGTCGGGACCGCGGTCGCAGTAGTCGCCGAGGAAGATTACGGTGGCCGTTTCGAATTCTGATCTTTCGATGCTGCGTTCGAGATTCGACCATAGATTATTCAGCTTCGTTATGAAGCCGTGGATGTCGCCTACGCAGATTACAAGCCTGGGTTTTGGGTTTGGGGGCTCTGACATTGGTGCTATTTTCTGGGTTTCGGTTTGGTTCCAAGTGTTCTACTTGGTCAGTTTTGAAGAGTTTTATTTATGCACGTGTCTTAAGCCAGAGGAGGGGATTCGGATTCTTTATACATCACACATTCTACGGTTGTTATGGTTCTTATGGATCGGTTGCATTCTATTTTCCAAAAGCTTGAGAAATAACGTAGTTCTTACGATTTCAGTTCACAATTTTGTTAAAGAAACACATTATATTTGATCAGATATCGTTCCCAGATCATAGGATGTAAACAGTGGCGGATTAATCTAAAGTTTAATAAAACTGATTTAATTTGCGATTCGAATTTGTGCTTTAATTAGTTCTGAATTACACATCTTATATTTTTCATGAAAACAAACGGCAAATACCCAAAATAGCACTCAATCATGAAAAATCCCTCCCGGTGCGATTCATGGTAGAATGGGTGATCAATCTGTCAGACATGCACAGCCTTTACAAGGAACAGCCTCTGACTTGAAGGCTGTATATTATATTATGACAGTATCTAGTGAAAAGTTTGTGCACGAGATTCCTCAAACTTCTAAAATATACAATTTCATAGTTTTGTTAACTTCATCCTCCAACTTATTTGATTACAAGGTAATTTCATGACAAATTTAGTACCAAAATTATCTTTCAAGTGCATGTTTAACACATTCTGCACTCACCCTTTTAGAGTCCGCGCAATACATTAAAAAGTCTATAAAATTGCTTCTAGGATTTACTCTTATTTATTGTTGCTACAGAAGGATCTTGCTTGTACATACGCCTACAGGTAACAAAATTCTTTAATCTGCTCCCCCTCCAGCATGGTAACTGGAAGAGTATGACATGTTTTTGAGGAATTTATACTTTCAGAGTGCGAGAATCAAGTTGCTGTATAAGGTGAACTTCCTATACCTCTCAAAAGACACGTTTTACCTTGTTATAATCAAAACTACTATACAACAAAGGCTTACATAATTGTGGCAGCTCGAAACATGAAGCATAGAGCCAAAACAAGGGAATCCAAACAAGAATGCCACTCTTGCCAAAGAAGAGTCTCTTTAAAACAACTCAAATTCCACTTGCTCTCCTGCTGCATTACACTCTACATACTGAACACCCTTGCACTGGGACTGTGGAGTCATCTCTGAAACTCCAAATTCACATAAGTCTGGAAGTTCTGGTGGGATAGCGCAACGAATTAAGGCCCAATTAAGGCCTTCAAAGAAGGGGTGTTGTTTTATCTCAGCAGCCCCTTTCTCTGTACCCAAACGGTTTTCAGGCTCTTTAACCAACAACCCCCTAATGAGATCCCTCGCTTGGAAACTAACAAATGGGGTATCAGGGAATCTGAGACCTTGCAACACCACGTTGGCTAATGTTTCTTCATTATTACAACCTTTAAAGGGTGTTCTTCCATATAAGAGCTCATATAGAAAAACACCAAATGTCCACCAGTCGACTGCAGCTCCGTGTCCCTCTCCTTTGATTATCTCAGGCGCCAAGTATTCATGTGTACCAACAAATGAATTTGATCTTGCGTCAGTGGGTTCTGCCACGAGCTGTGGCAATGATCTGAGATGGGCAGCAAGATCTGTTTTTAATTTCCTTGTTTTTGCGGCAGGAGGTAGGAGTCTGGGGCTGAAGCATGGAACTTGACAGGATGGTTCAATACAAAATGGCTCAATGCAATTAGATTGTGCACAAGGACCAGAATTCTTAGCAGGATCCACATCAGATGACTTCAGAAGCGTTGGGCTAACATCGCACTTAAGTGACAGATCAAAATCTGTCAGCATAATGTGACCATCTTCTCGAACAAGAATGTTTTCTGGCTTCAAATCACGGTAAACCACTCCCAGCATGTGCAAGTACTCTAAAGCAAGAAGGACTTCAGCTACATAAAACCTGCAAGTACAAAATTTCTTGTGAATACAAAATCATGTTGCCAACAAGGTTGAATTAAACCAACAAAATTGACGAAGAGAAATCACTTTCAATTATGGTAGCTATCAAAGCACTTTGCTCTTGAATAGACAGTGCATGCATCTACGACAACAATTATCAATCAAGAAGACTAACAGCATACCAGTCCAACCCAATCTCAATCAAATTGTCTAGATAGATTTTACTTGTTAAAACTATATTGCTAGATTCAATTCTTTATTAGCTTAATCCTGTTCATGAAAGATACAAAAACAACACTCAAGAAACCTTTAGATATGCAGGAAAATTAAATATAAAGATTATCAAGAAATGAATTTATGCTTCACTCAATTTCACAAAACCAACTTGTAAAATAAGATTTACATCCCACTTATATATTATGATTTGATCATATCTCTAATCGACGTGGAATTCCTACACATCGCCTCATGTCGAGGAATGAGCATCTCATATATGGGATTAAATATTTGTGGGTGGTTCAATAGGAGCCTGAAAGTGAGTGACACAAAACAATCCTAATAAACTTGACTAAAATAGACTTTGAATGACTCTCATACTATATTAAGAAGTGAGACTTTATGTCTAGTTCAATCTCAAAAAACTGACTTATAACTAAGATTTGCACCCTACCAATATATTATAATTTGGTCAGATCTTTAGTTGACGTGGAATCTCCATATTTAAATTAGACAAAATGGTGAGAAGAAAAACAAATAATTCTTTGTACAAACTAGAAACTTTAAAATAACAATTATTATTACAATGACAACAAGAATAATATTGAAAGTTCACACGAACTAGATTTCATAAGACTTTATAAGGATGGTTTAAAAATATGCAAGCACTTCTAATTTCACATGTTTGTTTGTGTGTATCAATCGTCATTTTTCCTTCTCTTAATTACATGGAAATTTATTTATTGAGCCTAATTCATGCAGTTCTTGTCACACATAAAATATTTCTGAATAATGCCATCTCTTTTTAATTGTATTGCCAGTCACTGGGGTTAAAATAAGGAACTTCACTGTTTCAAATGACAAGGTATGCATTATGGGCATTGCCCAATTCCACATATTCAAACATTTACAAGCTGAAAGCAAAAACTGGAACAAGAAAGCAGATCCCTATTTACAATTGCAGGAGGAAGATATTACTACCAAATTTATTCAATAATTGAAAACCCACTTTTCAACGTTAAACAAAGTGGACTTCGAGAACAGAAACTTCACTAGTTAGCAGTGAACGCTGAAAAAATTAAAATATTCAGGGTACAACAGCATTGGGATACTGATTGTTTAGTAGGATTATAGAGGTCAAAGAGTACAATGCTAAGGTATGTACAAAAGAAACATGCATCACCCAAGTGAGTTGCATGAAAGCAGATCAAGGAGACACTGGGACAGCAGTAGTAACATGATATATTCCTTAAAAAGCCCCATCAATCAGTAACCAAAGTCACTAGCAGGATTTCATAACCTAAATCTGACGGTGGCAGAGATCCAAGTGAGTTAGAAAAGGATCTATCAATGAAATTGACGTAGTTATTATTAGGAGTATGAGAAATAGAAAATAACTTATCCAATATTAGCAGTACTGAATTAGAAACTGCACAATGGCAATTATTTATAGAAAATATTTCATGGAAGTTATGCATTAGGAGTATATATATCTGATTGTGAGGTGTGTAATTAGACACGTGCTGTTATTTGCACTTCTAGTGGAAGACTTAGTTTCTGTGACAGCAAGTATATTGCAGTATCATGTGTAATTTTTGTGTTCCTTATCATATTAGCTTTTCAATTGATGTTCTGTCACTTTTCTACTTAACCAGGTATCCTGAAGCACAACTACGCACTATTTCATAACTTCAGGATGAAAAAGGTGAGGAACAGATTTCTTTTTTCCAGCGATATAAGCTGCATTCATACTTAAATTGTTAATGCATCATTTTAAAATTCATATCAAAGTTTAAATCATTGTTGCCTACACTAGGTAGGCCATAAATGCAAGACAACTGATAATTTATGAAGAATGAGCTCAAGGAGACTTCAGAAACAAGGAGAATTAAACAAACTAAACTGTACCAGAAAATACTCTACCAATTGTTGAATATCTAAAAATGCAGTACCAGGGAGGTAGCTCATAATATAATTCTCACCAGACAGAAAAGAAAATGAGAATATATTACAAGACAGGTTCTCTTAGCAAGTACCTAGCTGCTGGCTCTGAAAAACTTCTACCAAGCTGTTTCTGCCGTAGAACATGAAGATCACCACCTGGACAATACTCCATGACCAGACATGATAAATTATCTGAGGTAAACTGCCCATACAGTGTCGGAAGAAAAGGATGATCCAGCATCCTTAATATTTCTCTTTCAGTTTGAGCCCTAGGCATCTTCTTCCTTCTTTCCAAAAATTCATTGTCCATCACCTTGATAGCAAACAAACAACTTTTGCCAATTAGCTCAGCAAGATAAACAGTTCCAATGTCTCCACAACCTAACTTCCTCAAAAGATTGAAGTGTCTCAAGCCCAAGACTCCATGCTGCATTTGAGCATGTCGTATGGCCTCCCATCTAACATCCTTTGACATGTGAGGCCTATTGCCACAACTAGCCCCACTGAGATTACTCTCATCACTTGTACTTGTACTACTACTGTAGTCACCTTGACTACTCTTTGAACTTTGTGAAAATTCAAGTTGCTCTTTCAATACGGTATTCTTTTTCACTTTTGTAACTTCTCTGACGCTATTACAGCCGGCTGGTGCTGAGCCTTGCACATTAACAGAGTTTATTCCATCTCCAGAACTAGTAGAGTCCAATGATACAATACCTTTGTTGTTTTCTATAGCACACCAGCATCTCTCACAAACAAGTTGAGTTGAACTAGTAACTGACGTGTTATTTACCTCATTGGATGTGGGATCAAATAAAGCAGAAAAGGAATCCTGCTTTAGTTTTTTCTTACCCAAATTTTTGTTCTTGATAATTGATTTGACCGTACGAGGGGCATGTCGTGACAGTTTGCACACTCTGCTGCCATTTACTGAAGTAGATGAGGAACAGACTGTTTGTAACCTATCTTTTTGCCCATTCTTTGATACAGATGTTTTATTTCCTAATTTATTAGAGGAAGAAGCATTTTCAGAAAAGTCTAACTTACTTCCATTAGTGTTACAACTAGATGGAGAAGATGCAGATGTTTGTTTCTCTATTTGAGAAGGTTCCAAAGACTGCGATAGAACCCCAACTTTATTTGATGAACTAGCCAAGTCACCTATCAATGAAGCCCCGGTACCATTTTCAGTAGTTGCAACAGCAATTTTGGAAGATTGGACATTTTTGCTTAGTGATGTGCTTTTAACAGTTGGATGAGACTGGGAAGCTTTATCCAAGGCATGTGAGCTGCTGTCTTCTGGCACTAGAGATATTTCACTTGTACTCCCTTTACTCTCAACATTAGAAGGCCCAGATTGTCTACCTTCAACTACAACTGAATTGTACAATGTCTGTATCTTCCCAACCTCAGATATTCTTGGAGAAGCAGTTGACTTTGATAATCTTTTCATGGCAGCCATTTCTGATGCCTTAGATATACATAGGTCTCTTAATGCCTGCTTCAAAGTCAAAGGCTCAGAATATCCAACTCGTGGGGACCGAGGAGCACCCACTGTAATTGGTTTTTTCAATGAACTTTTCATCCTAGGGCTTGTACCATCCTGTAAAAGGCCAGAATCCCTTGATGAAGATTTAAGAGTAATTGATTCAAACAGCTTATTTATATCATCATCTAGATTATCCTTATATCCCAGTTTCAGCACAGGATGCTTCCGATTTTTCTCATCCAAGCTATATCCAGAATTGGACTGATATATCCCGGCAGCTTTGTCTGTATTTAGGTCGTCCCTTGCTTCTACAATTTCACAAGTGCCAGAGAATGAACCCATTGAGACAGATTGTACCACTAACTTCGGTGTGGTAGAGGTAACAGAAACAGATTGTCTCTCAGTGAAAAAGTCTATTCTACTTTATTTCTCATGTAGCGCATCAAACACCATAAACTCACAACTCAAAAACAGTGAACCTGCAGTTCAACTTTCAGAATCAAAACCATTGGTGCGATAAAATCAAATTTGTAAGTCCAAACAATATATCCACCTCTTTACCAGCTACGTGAGATAGAAACCCTGATGCAAATGCCAACATTTGAATGCATCAGTACACGAAGCGGAAATATAAAATAGTAAATTGAGCAAAAAGAAAGGACACAAATTGACCTCAAAAAAATGAAAGAACGAAATCAAATGGAAAAAAAGATGGACATAAAAAAGAAATTCAAAATGGTAAGAGAAGCTACAAGATCAGCAATTTCATAACCCCATTACTTGTAGGACAAGTGTCAACTGCGGGGAACACAAATCATATTGCACATGGAACAAAAAGAAGCCGCAAAAAATCTAATTTATTTTCCTTTACAACATTCTAACAGTTTGGCACTCCCTGCTATTAATGTGAAGATGAGTACAAGCCAATCCATCTCACAAAATACAAGAATTTTAAATATTCAGTCCTTTTAAAACAAAAGACGATTAACTAGAGACAAATCAAGGACTAAATAACAGGGTTTTAAAAAATGAGTTAAGCGTCCTAATTGCCGTGCATTTAAGCACAGGATCCAGTTTCTACCCAGCAAAACAACCCCTCGCTGATTCTGCTGTATAGAAAACCAACATCAAGTAAAAACTACATACTTTGAAGATAAGCTAACAATTTTTCTTATCAATTCAAAGACTTTACCAATAGTTGTAATCAACAGATCAAATGAAAATGAAAGCAGAGGCGTAAGCCAATCCTTGTTCATATTTACAGCGACATTGTCAAATTAACTAAAAGCACGGACAGTAAAGCAAATCAACTTAAGGATCGATAAACCTTCCAAAAAAGTAACTTCGAAACACACATAAAGATGAAGGTGATTTAACAAGACAAATTTTATCAAAATTTTAAACCAAATCCTTCAGTTATATAAAAAATAAATAAAAATAATCCAATAACTTTCATCCCAAAGTGATTCAAATTTTCCCAAAATGCATAATATATATATATAGATAGATATATATAATCTAAAAATGTAGTCTGTGTTTGTTTCATCCAAAATGTAGAATCCAAGAGCGGCAGCTTCTTCTTCTTCCTCTTCTTATTATTCTCCTTCTTCTTATTTTCATTCTTATTCTTCAGAATGAAGTTGAACAAGCATAGAAGGTTGAAATCTCATTGAACAGACTAAGACAAAGCAACAGAGTGTACACAACAAACAGAGAACACAGTTCATCGGAGACTAACGGAACGAGATATCAAAAATCAAACTGTTCAGACACGAAGCGCAATCGGAAACACAGAAGCCGCACCTGCAAGCAAGAGAAGGCGTAGACACCGAGCACATTGACATCAAGGTGCTTCAGCAAATGGAATCCGCAACACAGAAAAATCAATCCAGATTAAGAACAGAGAGAGAAACCCTAGGCGAGCATGGAAGTGATGGAAGAAACTGAAAGGTGGAGAGAGAAAGAAAAAGAAAGAGAAGAAGAAGATGCACAATGTTTATTTTCTTCTGTTCCACTTTCAGCACTGGCACTGATTATTTCGTACAAACCGGACCCATTTTCACAGACAAAATATTCTGAAACTCAAAAAAAATATAATAGACATAATTTTTTAATTTTTATTATGAATTAGTAATTATTTTTTAATATTAGAATAAAATTTATTAATTATAGAATTTTTCCAATAATTAAAAATTTAAATTGTATCACGTATAAAAAGTTATGTATTACCAAGACATAGAATCAGAACAATGAGATTTAATCCGAAATATCAAGTTATCAAGTTGTAATTTAAAATATAAAACTATATTTATCACGGCGCATATGTAATTATGTTAAATATAAAAGGAGTTACTAACAGAATATTTTTAATATAATATATAGAAATATTTTTTAGGTTTCATTAGAATATAAATAAGATTCAAAATTACTTGAATGTTATTTGTCGTGTTTCCCTCACCCTGCGATCTCAGATTTGGCTTCGTATATTATTAAATAACAGTATGATTTTAAATGTTTAAATAATTTGTGTAGTATCCGATGCCCTTTTTTTTTCTTTTTTTTTCTTTTTTTTTCTTTTTCGGTTAGAATAACAAGTTGATGTGATGATATTTTATGCGATGTGATGTGTACAAGGAAGAGGTTTGTGATTTTAAGTACTATATTATCCCAACTAACACACGTTCAGAGAAAATAATAAAAAATTAAGACAATTAACCTAACTTCCTCCGACGTGACATTTCAATTGCAACTATTTATAAGTAAAATCCAAAAAATAGTTAAATGTCTGTAACAATGCATTCGTTTTCGTCATGTAACTTGCATTAAAAATTTTGTTCCAAATAGGAATTAAGGATAAAATAACTTAAATAAATTGTGTTTTCTAATTTTCTGAAACGTTTTTTAAATCAAAATCAAAACCTAATTTTTTGTTAGATGAAAAGAAAAAGCAAATAAAAGACAAGACAGAAGCAATGATAGAATGGTGAAGTCCTTTGAAGGATTGTGGTGATGATGAAGGTAGTTTGCTGCACTTTCCATTGCTATAATGGCTATGATCATTGATCAAAACAATGAATCCAAAAACGGAGACAACTTAAATGTTCACCAACCAATCAGCTTTCTATTAATTGCCAACTATTTCTTACCAAATCTTCAATAAACTTTAGTATATACATACACGGCATATTCAGTTTCATTAAGAAAAAAGTATCATACAGTTTTAACTTCTCATAAACAAAATTAAACTATGACAATATTTTTTTCTTATAAATTTTTCAAATTGCATCATGATCTCTTTTCATATATATATATATATATATATATATA
>Ga0214544_1005415_pt1 | contig 24737 bp, 7 predicted proteins | sample CNSS3metaG_FD_160074 | JGI IMG/M metagenome (GOLD analysis project Ga0214544, IMG submission 160074) | Root nodule microbial communities from cowpea collected in UCLA plant growth center, Los Angeles, California, USA - CNSS3 | ecosystem: Host-associated > Plants > Roots > Nodule | place: USA... | reverse complement strand
AATCTATAACAGAGTGTAAGCAGTATATATATATATATATATATATTATATACTTATATTATATACTTATATTATATACTTATATTATATAGTAAAGTATATACTGAGATTCTCGTTTATAGTGTTTAAATTTGTTTTTTAAATAATTTTTTTAAAAACAATAATTATTTTACGAATGTTAACATTTTTTTAAATTTAATTATTTTTAAATTATAAAATTACATATAAAATAAATAATTATTTATATTTAATTTTATTATAATAATAATAATAATATTTTCATTATTCTCATAAAAAAATAATATATATATATATATATATTAAAAAATTTCAACCTTATATAATTATAATAATATATAATTATATATAAAGGAGATTTTATTTTATTTTTTCATTTTTTTTCAATTTTATTTTTAATTATTATTTTAAAAATTAATTCTTTTATAAATAATTTATTTTTAATCATTATTTTAAAAAATTTATTTTATCTGTAACATTTATTTTAAAAATATCTTTTTATATATATATATTTTATTTTCTCAATTTTACATTTAACAACTATTTTAAATTAATTATATATTTGAAAAATTAATATTATTCATTTTAACTCAACTTTTTACAAAATTTAAAAAGTACGAACATAATACATTGTTGTGTTTGTGCTTTTGCTAACGATATATAATAATAAATATATAGTATATGTATAGTAATAAACATAACCTATGATGCATTGACACTTCAACTTGGGTTAGGTATTCATGTCCAATATTTTAGGGTATTTTATTAATAGTTATCAATGAAGTATTGAATTTATAAAGTCGTAATATACTACAAGAATTTTTTTTTTAATAATGATTAATTTTAGTAACAAAAAATAATTAGTCACTATATAATGATAAATCTAGATACCAATTTAAAAACTAAAAATGATTAGCAACTAAAATAGTTCCAAAAAATTAAAATAGTTTCTATTAAGAATTGATTTATAAATTGGTCACTAACATTAGCTATCAAGATTATAAGTGGTTTCTAAATTAATCACTAACATTAACAACCAGGTTTTGGCTACCAAAATAATTGGTTTCTAAATTGGTCTTCAATTAGAAAATTGGTCTCTAACATATTTTGTGTTACTAAAATTGATTATTATTTAAGAATTTTCTTTTAATGGTATTTTTATGATAACAAAAATTTATATTTTGGATTAAATATGTTTTTAGTCATTAACTTTTAGTGAATTTTGAAATTAGTCAATTTCGAAACTTGGGACCAATTTAGTTCTTCATCTTTCGAAATATGTGGATTTAGTCATTTTAATCAAATTTTGTTAAGTTTATTTGACATTTGAAGCACGTTTCATAATAGTATTTGACTTAACATTAAAGAAAAAATGTGTCAAACAGTATAAACAACTCAAATGCAATCTTGAAATGCGTACGAAACATCAAAAAAATCTAACAAAATTTGATTAAAAGAACTAAATTCACGTATTTCAGGATATGAAAGACTAAATGGTCCAAAATTTTCAAATGGACTAATTTCAAAATTCACTAAAAGTTAATGAACCCAAAAACATACTTAACCCTTAATTATATTGTTATGTTGACAACTTTAGTACATATAAATTTATTTTGGATTCACATAATAATGATCATATATTTATTATGTTTTTAAGAATCACTGTCCATTATCCATATATCACGTATCTATAATGTATCGGATCCTATTATTTAAAAAATAGATGTATCAACGTATCGAATACATGCTGTATCCGATACACATATCGTATCCGTGCATCATAGACCATAACATATTTATAGTTTTTTAATGACCTAAATTCCCTCTCATGTTTTTTATTTGCACCCACCTTACTTCCTTTGTGTTTTTTTATTTATTATTTTGTAGTTTATTTTTTTTCTTTTGTAAAAGATTAGTGAACATCTTCTGTATTATTAATATATTTTTGAGTGTGGATAAAAAAATTGTATTTTAAAATTATTTATTTTCTATTAAACGATTTTATAAAACACTTCAACTTAAAAGTAAATGCAAGTTAAACAAACATAATTGGATATTATCCACGTGCAAGTTCAAAAATTTGCCATCACCTCCAATTGGATATCATCAACAATATATACATGTAATTTTCCCGCAAAGCTTTCTAAATTTAATTTTTAATTTTTCAAATTGAAGTAAATAGCTCTTAACTGTAAAACAATGAGTGTTTTTTATTAGCTCAATACTATTTAATATTAATTATAAAATCTAAAATATAAATAAAGTGACGGTAATAATTACTTTAATAAATTAAAAAACAAAGTATAAAAACCTAATTCGAAGGTATACAAAATTTCAATAACCTTAAAACTTAATTAAATATTTTAAAAATATAATAAATTAAAGTATTGTTTTTATCACTATTTTTTATTTAACTATGTTCATAAAATAATATGCAAAGTTTATTTAATATTTTATTATTATTATAACAAATGTCATTAGTACAATACAGAACAAGACCTTCTGTTAATTTTTCAAATACGAATATATTATATATATATATATATATATTATTTTTATTATAGGGAAAAATATAAAATATTTATCTATATATTTTAAATATCAGAAATCAATAAAAACATTATGCTATCATATTTAGTTTAAAACTAACTTGAAAATTAAAAAGATATTAAAAAAAGTATTTCGATGTTTTAATTTTTATTTTTGAGATTTTTTTATCTGTATTTCTTTATTTCAGTTTTAAAATAAATGTCAAGATATAAAAGAAAAGAATTTAGTAACGGTATATATCTTCCATTCAAAATAAAAAAATAAAAAAAGTTTTAACGCTATATATGAGCTTTTACATGAAGTTGACCTCAAAATATATTGAAATAAGTTAAGAAAAATATTTTAATGACTTATCCCGTTAATCTTGCTTAAATAAATTAAATAAGACATTACTGTAAATGAAAGTCAAAAAAGATTTTGCTTAAATAAATTGAATTATGATCATAAGATCATATAAGACATTGTGGTAGGTGAAACGGAAAAACAAAAACAGATATAACTGGCTAACACAACTTTTGAGAAAACGTATGATGAAATGATAAATAGAGATATGTGTTTCTCATGCCGAAAATTTTCAGAAGTATACAAATTTAGCACTTCATCTAAAAATTCTCAAACTTCTCAAACTGAGGACAAAATATATTGAATTCAATTAATGATGAAAATAACTAATAATGGATAATAATATGTATAGTTTGTTATTATAAAGTGTAATTTTTATTTTGGATTTAATATAGTCTATATATATTTTGGTCTGATTTTAAGTGAGACATCATTATGATGAATCAAATCATCATACATTTAAGGGATGTTTATTTCATAGTATCATTCCGTCATTCTTTTGTCTTTAAAAGACATTTCGGAAAATAGAAGAAGGAAGGGGTTTGTAGACCGCCTTAGATCTTGACTTCTAAATGATACTACTGAATAGACTGGGGGAACTTGTTTCGGTATACCCAATAAGTCTCATATCCCTTAGGAGTCGAGGTCAAACACAATTTAAATACTTATTCCTCCCTCCCCTCCACCCTTTGAGGTGTACTGTGACGGAGTACATGTTTCAAAGCAAATAATACCTCAAATATCAGTGATTGACCCTTACATTATCGTGGGATCAGACTATTCTTTTTAATAAATCTTATGATGACAATAATCGATGGACTTAAAATTGTCATCATAACTGACATGAAAAAGTTCATAATGAAATCTAATATATCCTTATTTAAAAATAATTTATATATAAAAAATAAAAGATAAAGATAAAATTGTTAATAATATGAAGTCATAGAAAATTATAGTACTTAATATTTATATTTAATGAATATTATAATTATATTCTATATAATTTATAATCATTTATACTCAATCATTTTATTTTACAGTAGTTTAGTATTTTTATAATTATTCAAGTAAATTGAAATGAATTGCATAATAATTTATATAAACTCAATTAAAATAAAATTAATCTAAATTACTTAAATTTTTATCAATTAACATCCTATTTTAAAATATATATTTTAATCTTGTATAATTTAATTAAAATCATTTCATCTAAAAATGATTTAATTTTAAAATCTTAATTGTTTTAAATAATTCAATGCATTTACATAATTCAATCTATCCATTTCTTTCCCCAATTAAGAGCTCCCCTTTGAGACGGTTTTATTTTGACTTTTTTTTTTTAAAGTGATGAAGAAGAACCTCAATAGGATTGTTACTGTTAGTATAAAATTTAAACAATACTTTCTTAATTAGATCTCTTTATTTATATGCGACTCAAAATATACTTTTTAAATACAATACATAAAATTAGCACAGAATAATTAATTAATCAAATCATCTCAATTATTAAAAAAATAAATAAAATACAAAATAAAATTTTAAAATTGTTACTCAAACGAAATAGTACCATTTAAATAAAAATAGGACAAAGACCAAATCTGAGCTTACTATTTTTTTTTTAAGTAAAGATGATTTCGCTCGAGCAAAATTAAAAAAAAAAATGTATTTTAATTTTGGTCTGAATCAGAAGCTCTCTTCTATATAAACTAAAATTAACTCAAAAATAAATGTATAATTGAACTTATACATTTGAACAAAAACTAATAATTGAAACATATATAAATTTATCTAATTTATTATCCACCATTTCAACATCACTCAGGTGACATAGTATACATGTTTTTCAAGTCATAACGTCTACACACCGTTTCTTACTCAAAATCACCCTCCTAACACGAAATGGTTAATTACATTCAAGATGAAAAACCAAAGCATTATGACACAAACATTTTAATCCAACATCTATTTTCCAAGTTCAAAAATGAAGCCACTATAGAAGGATTCGTTTACAATTTAGTAACCAAGCAATACACATATTATCAAATTGAACATAATAAACATTATTATAAATTGTCTTTATCCAAGTACCAATATTATCTAAGTATTCAAATTGTCAAATTCCAAAATCAACTTGAAATAAAACAAAGTAAATTAATTCTCTTTATTGAAATTCAGGAAAAAATAAAGGAGCTAGCACTCAAAAAATAAAAACACCTACAAGCTTCTAACTCAAAAACTTCCAAAACACAAATAAAAATAAATTCTAGAAGTTATAGTTGAGAGATGATCAAAATTCTCTAAATACTAAAACTAAGAGAATCAAATAGATTACAAAATAAAAATGGATTTAGTCTCTTTCAAAATTCAATCATATCCTAAGTCGATGTTGTTATTACAATGTAATCACAAAATAGATAAAAAAATGAAGTTAGAATAAAAAACAAAATAAGAGAGATAGAACGGAATCCATACATGTATACATGTATAGAGACTGAATCAATTCTTTGACGCAAAAGTAATAATTAATTGTTTCTCAACGTGAATTTTTTACCCTTTAATTAATTTTGGAAAGTAAACACATACTGATTTTATGTTAAAAAATTAATTCTTTCCAATTCTACATTACTTTGAAGCAAAACCAAATATGCATAAGAAGAAAAAAGAAATAGAACATTAAAATACAATGGATCAAAGGCCAAGATCTCACATTTCTTATTGAATATCTAAATGTGGTATATAAGTAAAATAAAGAAAAAGAAAATCAATGTTATATTATCTTGGAATAGTTAACTTCCTACACAATAGTCATCTTAATGCTTCACGATGAAAAGTATTAAATACAAAATAAATATCCTTTTAGAAATAAAAGAAATACTTTTTTCGTTTAATAATTAAAAGAATTAGGAAGAGAAAATATTTTAAAATTAGATTAAAACTAAAAGACTTAAAATTAGAGAGCTTAATATGTTAGTTCCTTGTGGTCTAAGCTACTTGATCCGTGACACTACTATAAAATAAAATAGAGGATGATATCATTCTATGTCAATTATAGTATTTTCAATATAGGAAAAAGTTATAGTTACAAATTTATAATTATAAAGACAACTTTTATGTCAGTTCTGTGACATGGAATTCTACTCCCACATTGGTTCTAATTAAATTATTAGTATGAAGTGTCAGAAAGTTTAATTTTTCAATAATAAAATTAGAAAATAGATATATCCAATCTTAAATGTTATCAAGGTTATTAGGTCTGTGTTCAAATTACACTGGTGAATTTCAAGTTATTTGTCCTAGGGACAATTTCTTTGTTGTTTTATTTATTGAGTCGTAAACTCAACATAAAGAACATATAATAAATAAGTATTTGTTTTTTATATTAACAAGTTAACATTTCTAAATTCTTGTATTTAATTGTACTGATGTATATATTTTTTGAGAAAGAATCCATATAGGTTATATTCATAACCGCTATTGAAATATTTTCGATTCAATTATTGTGGATTTATCACCTTAAGTTATTTTTAAATCAAAATATAAGTTTTAAACTTTTCATATTCTATAATGTTTGTTCTGAAATCAATGTTAAATAACTTTTAAAACTGTACGATTAGTTTATTTTCTTAATACAAAAATAATATTTAAATAAAAAGTTAAAATAAAATATTAATATATTTTACTTTTTTTTACTAAATTAGTCTTATAAAGAAATAATTTAAATTATTCTTTTATTGATAATAGCTTATCAACCTGTTTTTAGAAAGTATTTTGACATGCTAACTCTTTTATATAACCCTTCTACAATTATTTTTATTATTTATTATCGAATAATTTAATTTATATTTTAATTAAGTATATTAATTTAATATTTTGTTGCTAAAAGTGGATTATCAAGTAACTATCATACAATTTATTTCTTTTACTAAATGGTGAAACTATCTAGTACTACTTTAGCTTATACAGATGATAACTTGGCAGAACATATCAAGTTTGATTATTCTATACATATTTTTAAAGAAATTTCAAAGAAAAAATTCATCCTTATCCTCTTATCTAAATTTAATGGGTATCAAATTTTTATCTCATTTTTATTTCACATAAAGAATAGATACTCGAACCCATACTTGTACCCATTTTTTTATTGTTTTAATATTAATTAATTAATTTTTATAAAATAATAAAAAAATTATGTAAAGAAAACATAATATTATCAAATATTCAACATTAAAAGGAAGATTTTTTTTCTCAATATCAAATATTTCAAATTAAAATACCAAAGAAAATTTCATGTGAACTAAAACATTTATTAAATTAACAAATGTTAATGAAAATTAATTGATAAAATTTAAAAATAAAATAAAAACAAATATTTAAATTAGTAAATATTTGAAATGTATCTTTACTTCAATTTTTTAAATTCTAGTGAAATCTTTTTTTTATACATCAATAAAAGTTATAATATACCACTTGATCAAAATCATAGAGAATAAAGATTAAACTATAATAATATAATTTTATCATATATCTTTCATCCTTTAAATTTCAATATATATTGGATGGTGATAAAAAAATCATGACAATTGCATTAAATTATTATATTATAATAAGTAAATTTTATTTATATAATTATAGTGATAAAATTACACGTATGATAATGAGTTGAAAAATAAAAATAATTATATAAAAAATGTCAAAATAGTATTCTACATGGTAAAAATATACAACAAATAAAAATATTTTAAAAAATCAAATGTGTGTGATAAGAACAATTTGACCAACCATTGAATCTAATCGCACAAAGAAAAACAATATAATTAATTGTATGATAAAATGAAAAATATTTTAGAGATTTAAGACAAATTTTCAAATATCAACCTAGTGAAAGATAACAAAAAGTGTTTTAAAAAAACAAAAGAGTTATTAAAATAAAATAAAAATTAATAATAATATAATAAAGAAGATAATTTTTTATATTACCTAGTAAATGGAAATTTTATGTTATTGAGCACTTAATTTAGTAGTCTTAAACATTTTTATGTGAAAAGAAAATTTATAATAAATAAAAATATTTAAAAAAAATATAAACATTCAAATGTGAGACATAACAAATATTTAATTGACATACATCATTTGAATATATTTGAATAAAAGTTGTGATAAGACAAAAAATATCTTTAAGATGAGAATGAATTTCATGAGAAATCAAACAGTTACAAAAAATAAAAAGTAAAATATATATATATATATATATATATATATATATATATATATATATATAATTTTTTCGTTTCGCAACAGGGATATAAATAATAAGTAAAAACTAAATATACTTCTTGATTCATTTCCTTTCCATGATCTAATATGCAAGCAACAACGTTTAGCAGCAAGGAACTTTTAAGTTGCCACCTATATGATTATGATTAGTAAAATACAGTTCCCTTCGTATATACAACATTTCTTTTATTTATGGAGGCTAATGACCAAAACTTTCAAGAGCAAAAGATTATTTCCAACTATAAAATATTAAGATATTAGATGAGTCAAATCTTTTGTATATTTTCCGTTGAATCTTTTCCTGATCAATACGAGATCTACTACTCGCACATAAACTTCCAATCCAACTACTTTGCCTTGAATGCAACTATTAACATATCTTTTCAAGATAATTAAGAAAATACTTTTTTTTTTCCTATGAGAAAGGATCAAATTCCTTACAACTTGATTATGAGAACTCTATGCTTATTAAAACCAAAAAGGATTTTCATCATTAACAGTCCTTTCAACAGTCCTATTTAATGCACAGATCTTGTTGTATAAATAGGGAAAAAAAAACATTCATGTATTAAGATCAGAATTTGATCCATGTTAAGCTATTCTCAGTTGCTGGCTGCTGATATCATGATATAGAAATGACCAAATAATCATTTATTGCATGTCATGCTGACCCACTAAATCTTTCTCCACCAGTAAAATGCATCAGGCTTCAGGGAACTAATTAATGCTGTTAGTGCAAAACCATCAAAAACAAATTATTCAATTGTATTTTTCAGTGCGAAAATAGTACCAGAAAACATAAAATTTTGGTGGAGGAGAGAGTTCATTTTTTATTCTCATTAAAAAATGGCAGTCATAATATCTCATTATATATACCTTGTACGAGAATAGCATCTAATCCACGTTAGAAAGCACTCACCAAATCATGGTTATCTATCTTCTGTCAATTCAAAGGTTGAAGATGGAATATATTCTTTAAACCCTGTCTCAACACAAGTCTAAGTCAAATTCCCTTCCAACTATTGATTTCTGAAACTTAATGAATGAGGTTCACCATTCATCAGTAGTAAATAGTATCTGACATGTTTAATGTGGTTGGCCATGAAGTCCAATATTGCAGCCGGATGAGCCGGCACTGAAACAACCAACGTAAAGTGTCGCTCCCAAATTAGTTCACCAATTTCTTCTTAACGCATCGTAGCTTTAATTTACTTTTTGCCAATATTGTCTCCACAATTCCATGCATTAACCTACTCTTGCTTCAATCAATTTGGTTCACTTTTGGGAGGAAATCCTTGGAAAGAATCTCTGGGAAAGGGATTTACCATACTATTTTTCCTTCTGACTTCAATAGTGTAGTTATGCATTTATATTTCAACGAACCATATTGTGGTTCTCAACTTCAATGCTATGTAATTGCACAGTATAGCTCTTAAATATGGAAATCAAAGGGTCCACCTTGTAAGTTCAGTAGGTGCTTCAACATTAATTTTAAACCTGTCATTTTTTATCATTAATTTTGATGCACAGGTTCTGCAGAAAGTACAAAGCAGCTTCACAATTTTCAGTTAAATAGTATATAAATCAATCATATAAGAAAGTAAGAAACATCGCAAACAGAAAATATTGCTTTTTGATTTTCAATTTGATTGCAGTAGAGTGCTGAAAGCACAAATGGGAGTATATAAAGCTTTGTCCTTTATATTAATCTTGTGGGGACACTGAAGTCTTTAGTTTGAGACACCATATAGAGATTCTGGGGAGAACATTACTGTAGCACCCATGATGATTACTGCTGTTGGTTTCATATCACAGCCACACAGTGAAGTAAAATAAATTTGTTATAATATAAATATAGAAAGTGACACTTCAACTAGTGTCAGTGTGACCCTCTTCGTGAGAAAGTGCCTATCGATTGTGAAAGGTTGCACGCTTCAAAAGCTGGTCCACAACTAGATTGTAGGCATTGGAAATGGACTCGCCCCAAACATGGTTTCTCTGAGAGTAATTGAAAGTGAGAATGGAGTGATGAAAATAGTAAGTTTTGGGCATGATTTGGCCACTCTACTACCAACAACACCCATTAAATTCTCTATAGATGTATACTTTTTCCATGCCATACCCTTCTGTGGGCCTCTATTTCCACGTACTTCTTTGTCTTTCAGTAAACAACTATAGTACAACAAGAGCCTACGTTAACCATTTTCTTCTTTAATTGGATTGACTGCGTGAATCAAATCATGTAAATAAGCATTATAAATCTTTTCATCGATTACAATACTCTCTTTTTTTTCTCTTGTCCTTGTCACAAGTGTTGTCGGGATATTTTTTTTTGCTAATGCAATCATTTGTAATTCTATCTTGTCTCATTTCACTATTTATGTATTGTAATATTCTATTTTTTTGCAGCGTTGAGTTCTTCTTTTGTCGGGTTTTGTTGGAAATAGTCCAAGTGTGAGTGAAAGTCCCATATTGGATAGAAAAGACAAAGTTAAACATTATATAAGAATAAAGGTCCATAATAACATTGCCTTAAGGTTTCCAGAACATCACTGTGCTTCCTATTCTCGTTGTAACAGCCAGAGAAATTCCATGGTTCTGCACGGTTTCGTGTATCAATTGCTATGTATCATTTCTTCGATCGTTTTTCTTTGGTTGCAAGGACAAAAGAAAAACCCGACAGAAAAATGTTTCTAAAGATCTATACATGATGAAAGGTTATAAGAAAATTATATTGAGATCATATCAATGCTGAAGTTAAAAGAAACCAACTTTCCATCGTTGTTGTAGTTTTCAAATTTTTTTATCTCACACATGATGATGTTGTAGGGTGAAGAAAAAAATATTTGACTGAAAATGTAAACTATCTGTCTAATCTATAGAACTCTACCCTTCATAAAGTTACTGTCTACAAATAAAGCAAGATATCTGATAATGGAAACAGAACACATTCATCGGAAGGGAAAAATCTAAAATGTATACATATATTTAACAAGTTACCAAAAGTAAAATAAAAACTTTAATTCACGAAAATTTGTTAAACATCGAAAGTTGTTAAAGATCAGCCAAGATATAACTCACCCTACTTTCAACTTTTTATTAAAAATACACAACAGGAAAAAAGAAAAACGAAAGCAAGTACTAACAACTATTAATAAACAAAATTTCAAAACGAATTGATGAAAAGATACATCGAAGTTGATCACATGGACTTATTCTTTTTCTACTTTAAAAAATAAATCATTTCCAAATATATTTAAAAGACTCATATTATTTAACATCGAAACCAAAGACAATTTAAATTTTCTTTTCTTTTAATTTTTTAATATATCTTTTAATAATAAAACTGTAATAAGTAGTCAAAACGAACAATATTGGTGACTGATCCTAATAATATTATCTCAACCTGTTTGAGAATGAAAACTCCCTGATATTTTATGAGGACAAATTCTTATACTCAGCTCTGTTGGGTCAATATTTTTATGCAGCAAAAGCACAGCATTTTTATATTTTTGTCACCTCTACTTGCTCAAAGACTAGGACATTTTGTGAATTTGGACTACCAAAAAGTACAAATAAGACAAAATATACAATCACTAAGCACATTGGAGAGGACTAATCACGACCAGTTGAGTACAGATAGATACCGAGTGTCGTTGCAATTTTCTTGCTAATAAGTCAAAGTAAAACAAACAACTTACAATACCCTTCTCCATCCACTACCATTTCAATCTGGAAGGTACAGAAGAGCGCTGATTAGATTCTACTTAAGGAATCATGAATTACAAACATAGTAATCTTGCTAAATGGGCATCTATTGGTATATCCTTCTTCCATGTCCATTCATTTTGATCTGCAAAACTGATAATACAACTAATGAATTTAAGGATGCATATGATCCAGAGAAAACCAATCACTCATAACATATTCTGTCGTCCAAGAAAAACCTCTACTGGTTTTCCACTAGTATTCTCAGTCTTTAGATAAGAAGACAAGCAATTTGGTTTTCCTCTATGGATTAGGATGTAGTAAACAGCAGAAAAACTTTTACAGCCACCTTTATTTTCCTTCTTCCCCTATCGGATTGCCAGATGAGAGCACAATCATCGCTATTCACAAAGACAGTCTTTTTCTCTCACTAATTCCATAGTCTTGAACCTGCTAGTTTTGAGAAATTGGTGTTGCTTCTCTGTCACTATATGTAGCCTTTGACTTTGTTGATCTTGACTGTCTTGATGAAGCAGATAGCGATTCAGAAGAAGCTGACTTGCTCTTTTTCTTCTTCGATTTCTTAGAAACATGAGAAACCCCTGCAGATTGAATGCCTTTGTAAAAGTTTGATGATGATTGGCTTCCTGTGGACTCTTCAAAATCTGTTCAAAGGGTTCAGATAAGGAATGATTATCATAGGGAAAAGTATCATGTAACATACATCCCAAAACTAACGTCATTGGAACCAGGTAACTCGACAAGATCCACTAAAGAACGAAGAACATAAAAATATGATGTTTCTATTACTCACGGTTCTGACCTAGAACTAGCAGGAAATATAATCAAAATTCAAAAAAACGGAAATAAAATAAATAGCATGTACTGCATAATTGCATGTTTATGAGATGACCATAAATGAAATCAGCAATGTGCAGTACCACAGCGAAGTACTCTCATGAAGAGAGATCATACAACTTCAGAAAAAGAATACGACCATGTAGACAACCTATTCAAACAAACTTTGTAGTTAGACTAATTTCTTACCATACACATTTCAAACAGAGAATATCACAACCTCATTTTCAATTGACATTTTAATTGTGAGGAATCAAAGTACTCTAAATGCACCAGACCCACCCTTGAACAAAATATTGTTTTTGCAATAGCACATTCTATCATACTTGTCCTTGGGATTAAAGGGGTTGAATACTTTTCCTTTCAAGAAAGGCATAGTAGTTCACGAAATCACAGCTACATATGTCCAACAGAAGAGAAGAACCCTAAATTGCACATCTAAATTCTTCTTGGCAAGAGCTGCTCATCATTTAAGTAATGCAGTCATAAAGCTTTTTAAGGGTAAGATCAGGTGAAGGAAGTTTAAGTTGGCTGCTGTTACAATCTACGTAGCACAACTATAGTACATGATAAAGATGCAATGCAACAGATATAAGAGAATATGAAAATTTCAAAAATTATAGAACAAAACACAACTATAACATGATATAACATGATAAAGCACAATATAGAATTTGTGTTCTAAAAACTAGCATAAGTCATTATAAATGTGATAAAACACAGATTTCTCTTATTAGAGTGTGTTATTCTAATCAGTATCAGTATAGAAATTCAAAAATCCAAAAGTATTAAAAATATAAAAATGCAATAAAGTATTTGAACATGCAGTATTGAAACAGTTACATGCGGATAACACAGATTCTGTTTCCAAGTGTTTGTGCTTCTTAGCTTACAATTTGCTATAAATATATATTTGATATGAAAGACATCAACAAATTTATGGAGATTTGAAAGTGGTGGTAATTAGTAATTTCGTCTAATGGAAACTCCCCTTTAATCACACTCCTGTAAGCACAAAAATTGTGATCCCCAGTAGCAGAACTATTGATACAGTTTTGCAGCTTCATTCAATTAGGTTGTTCAGTTCTTTAAAGGGTTTAACTTGATCATATTGAGGAAACTAACCACATGGAAAGACCAACAAAGCTTGTTCTTATCAAGCAAAGTGTTATATTATAATATTAAATACCAAATTCCATAGAATCAAACCACTCCGGTTGAGAAATTCTAGTGTGGACCACTTGAAACAGTGTTAATTGTAAAGCTAAGAGTCATTAGATTCCCCACGTTGGAACTGAGTTTGCTCGTGACAGAACAGCCAAATTCTTCCTAAGGAGGCAAAGAATCTAGATAGCTTTTGCAAGCCTCACAATTTTATCTAGAAGATAATCAAGAGACACAATAATAATCAAATCCACGTTACTAGTTAACCCGTGAAGAGCCATCTATCTGCATTAGTATTATTTAAATTAGGGATACTGCACGGTTCCACATGAATACAGTATTCAATCTTAATATTTAATGGCACCACATTTGGAAGCAAAAATCAACACTAATAGACTCGTATGAAATTTTGCTGTATGAGAGGTGAGAAGCAAAGCATACCTTGGGAGGACCATGATGTTGTGGCACCCATAGCATTGGGGTCACTTAGTTCACCCAAGTTACCTAGTGACGTTGAAAAATCAGGCGCTGTTTTAAAATCGTTCATCTGCACAAAAAAGAACAGCAATAATAGCAAATCAATCAAAAACTATGATATGTACAGATTTTGAAGATGATATTATAAAATATCAAACAATTTATCATGGCAATGAGATATTGATTTACATTGCAAAAACTCTTTAAATGGTCACTTTATGTATTGCTTTCTCTAATAATAATGACAAAGGAAAGGAGAAAATGACAAAAAGAAATTAAAAAATTGGATCTTTATAGTTGAAACATAAATGGAGAGGTAAAGTAGACATCAGCTCCGTACCCAACTGGGTCCAGTTCCTGAAGGGCCATCCCATCCAATGTGAGCCACATGCTTAACATCTGTCGGGTACCCAATTTCCATCTCCCGCTCCTTCACAACTGGAACAGTACCCACTTCCCAGCTTAGCCACAACAACAAAACCCAGAAAAGTAATATTGCATTGGAGGGTGCATAAAAGATTACCAAATATTTGGGTTATGTATTTGAAACTCTTGTAGATTCCCTTCAATTTGGTTGCCATGGTGGAGATCACGACCACAGCAATGCGACAAAATTGGGAGTAAAGACCGAAAATTTTCTGACTTGGAGATGCTTTTGCCTGTCACAAGATGGAGTGTTGATATATACAAATGCTCAATTCCAAAAACGGTGTGGAGTATCAGCTAAGGTTTCATTGCATGTGATTAGAACCTTTTTTTTTTCCTAGGAACGAAGATTGGCATCTGACTATTGAACACAAAGAAGATGCTATTGCTCACTAATGCAAGAAAAAAAAAAATGAAATTTTCGCTTTCAACTGGTTTTGGTAGAAAAAATCTAAGGGAAAACAAAAGAATACAGTACCCAAAGATGATTTTGATGCAGGTGCTGATAGAAATCCAACTATGTTTTCTGTGCTCCATTCACCATCATTCTGAAACTCGTGTGGAGAGTGCTGACACATGCAAAGATCAAATAGAGGGAAGAAAAAGTGTGATGGGTCTTAAAAAGTTGAGATTTTGATTGGTGGGGTGTGAAATACAAGTTGAACTGAAACAAGGGGAAGAAGGAGAATGCTGAGAAAGAGAAGGGGGTTGCCTCTAGGAGAAGAATAACAGAAGGTGGACATCCATGAATGAAAATTTGAAAACTAGAATGGGAAGAGAGAGAGAGAGAGACTTGGTTTATGGTGAAAAAATAAATTAGGACAAAGATTCGAAACTGGAAGGTAATTTAATAATATGGTCTTATGGAATTTTTTATTTAGGAGTGTCCATTATGGTGTGTCAGTCTATCGTTTCTACGTTGGTAAAGGTGGATACAGTAAATCTTGGTCCCTTCTACTTCAAATCATGAACATGGAAGATCAATTCCTGAGCTATGAGTTCTAACTAGGGTAACCTTCTTTTCTTTGTTATTTGCCCTGGTTGTCAAATCTTATTTTTTGGAAAGTTTTATCCAATGATAAATAACTAATTTCGTTAATAATATGATAGTAATGTATAGAAATGAATTTAAGAGATAAATTGCTAACTAAATTTAAAGTTAGCATTGTCCTATATAATATTGTCAATTGTTTTTAGGTTTTGTGAAAAAATTCATTTCTTTTTATACTTGGATATAAACAAAAATAATTCATGTTAATTAAAAATATTTAATATAAATCAATTTCAGCAATCTCAATTTATTTTTGGAAATTATTTTTTTATTGAAATGTGACATTCAAACTATAAAATTTGTCATAAAGATATTTTACATATGGTATTATTAGATATGATGAAATTGATTAAGATCGATTTCTATTTTAGCCAACGAAATATGTTTTTTTTTTATTTGAATATGTAGATAGTATAATTTAATCAAACTATGTATTTTTAGTACATATAGTTAATGAGAAACTGCAACTTTTTTAATTCGAGTATGCATTGGAATTGGATAAAATTCTTATGATACGATATATATATATATAAATATACTTGACCTTTTCATTTATTACTCTGTAAGTACCTTAGTGTTCTGTGTGACTGGTAATTAAATTACTTCAATCCGACTCTGATTAAAATGTATTTGGAACGGGTTAAAGTCTATTTCAAAGGCAAGTTATTAAATTCTTGAAACTTACAAGTGGGAACTTTTTACTTTATACACTAGCTCATCACTCATGCCTCTGGAGAATTGTGAAGACTGGTTTTAGTTCGAATTAAATAAGAGTTAAAATTATATATATTTTTTAAATATAAATTAAAATTTTGATGATATAATTACTTATATATTAAATTTAATATTTTTCACTCATTTTATTGTTTTTTTTTTTACTTTTTAAAAGTAATTATTATTATTCTGTAACTTTTATTAGAGACCGACGATGATATAATAATAAAAAAATAATTTTTAACTAATTATAATTTATATGAAAGTAAGAAATAGATATGAGTAAATTAGACATCATTTTTAATTTAAAGTTTTTTATTTTTAGAATAATTTGATTCTCAACAATATGTTTTCAAATATGTCTCTTCACATTGGTAATTTTTTTAGAGTTTTCATACTTCACAAATCCTTCGTTAAAAAGACTTTTAATATTAACTTACACAAAAAGTTGGCATAATTTTTAATATAAAACTAATGAGTTTGTGAATTGATGCTTAATTTTTAACCCAAAAATGTGTTTCTTCACATTGGTATTTTTTTCTAAAGTTTTTATATTTCACAAATCATTTGTTAGGAAGATTTTCAATACCAACTTACACACAAAATTGACATATTTTTAACTCAAAATTAAAAAATTTATAAATTAATACTTAATTTTCTTATTTTTATTTAATATGATAATTAAACTTGTATTTGAAAAATAAGAGTTAAAATAACAAGTTTACGATGATGTTATTTTTAACTTGGTAATGAAGATTTTGACCACATTTAAAGAAACTTTTGATTTTGATGCATAATTTTTTTTTTGTTTTAGTATTTTTGTCCAAGTGAGACATTTCTTTCTTATTTAAACTAACAATTCTCACCCGATCTAAAAATATAGTTCTAAAAAAAATCCTAACAAAAAACTAATATTCTTTTTAATTATTGATTTTTTGCTTAATTAAAATTGTGTCACTCAAATGAATTTCATATTATGAAAATGATATATTAAGTAGATCAATTATATATATATATATATATATATATATATATTTATATATATATATTTATATATATATATTATTCATAAAACTAAGTGTCTTATGTGAGTCATATATTAATGACAGTGTGATTGTTATCAAACAAGGGGATTTTGACATGTGATGAAAGCCGTGTATCGATTATGCATCTCTATTTTTTACCATTTTACTGTATTAAGATTTTATTTTATTTTTTTTCAGCAAGATTTTGAATCTCTTAGTTTTGGAGGATCATGAAAGTTGCAATGGCCATGGTAATGAAAGAGACTAGGTTAGAAATATAATGGTGCAGCATTAAGAAGTGTCCAGAAAAGCATTGGAGTTTCCAACATTGAAAAATATGGTGAAGAAAAGAAAATGGTTGATGTGTGCCCTTTTGTGTGGGTAACACTGGTTTTGCTGTATCTATGTTGACATTTTTTGTCCATATGTCACTGTTAGTACAGTTTTCAATTGACATGAGGAAAAAAAACAACACACAAAAACCTATGAATCGTCTACGTAGGCGCCTCTCCTGCACAAACTCCGTTGCTTAGTTGGCAAATCTCAGAATGGGTTGGAAGCACGTTCCAGACCCAAACCAAACCAAACCCTTTCTATCTTTCTTCATACCCAAACAAAATATTCTTGTGGATCTCATACCATTACCTATTTTCTTATTTTGGGGAGGATAACATCAACATGGGCACAGTTTTTCTTCAAGACGGAAAATGATGCTTCAATTCAACACACAAAATATCTTTTAACTTTACACTGCTCCACATTTACCTCACCCAAAAATATGCTCAACGATTCCAACTAAGGATACCATATGAGCCAAATTTTATGTAAGATATTGTTTTATTCGTGATTGGGTTAAATATGTTTTTAGTGTTTTTGAGAGTAAATTTTGAAATTTGTCCATTTTGAAACTTTGAATTAATTTAGTTATTTATTTTTTGAAATACGTGAATTTAGTTACTTTAATCAAATTTTGTTAAGTTTATTTGATGTTTCCTACGTATTTCAGGATTGTATTTGAGTTGTTTATACTGTTTGACATATTTTTGCTTTAATGTTAAGTCAAATATTATTATGAAACGCAATTAAAATGTCAAATAAACTTAATAAAATTTGATTAAAAGGACTAAACTTTCTATTTCGATAAAAAAATGATTAAATTGGTCCAAAGTTTCGAAATAAACTAATTTTAAAATTTATTGAAAATTAAGGAATAAAAACATATTTAATCCTTTATGATTTATTAGATTTTTTTTTCTTATAAAAAATCAGAGTTTTGGTAAGGGAATATACTAATCAGTTTTGTTTATATCCATTGCACTTAGTAGCAAATTGGGTATGGGCGTAAGGGTACACTGATTTGGTAAGCTAAGGCTACCTAATATGAGGAGGAAAATAAATTTAATAGCGTTGACAAAAAGTTCGTAGTTCAAAGATTTTAAAAACGTGGATCTTAGGAAGCAAAATAATATATAATTTTAAAATTTCTGGCTGACCATGTTTAATTCTGGTTGATATGACTATGATTTAGTATAAATTATAGCACAAATTTCTATAAATATGCATATCATTCCTAACACGGTAACACCTACGACCTGGCACCACCATTTTTTATGAGGAACTATACTATTTTTATATAATAAATAAGTAAACCACACACTACCAACAAAATACGTGAGAATTTCAAAATTTTAGAACGATGATATTATTTTTATATTTGCACATATATTAACTTAATTAGAATTAACATATATTTATTTGATTTTTTTAAAATTTAAAAATTAAACCAAAAATATTGATTTTTTTAAAATCTACTTCTTCTATTCAAAATTTATTGATGTTTTATTGCAAAGCAATGTTTCAAATAAAAGTTCAAAAGGGCTTTCCTAGAGACCCACACCATCTACCATTCTTTGATGCTTAAATGGGCCTCTTTTCTCTTGGAACCACATATTTTGGGCTATTAACACGACCCAAAAGCAGAGCAACCCACGCTTTGGGATTTTATTTTAAGGAATGCCGTAGCTAATACCTAATGAGACTGCAATTGATTTCACAAAACATAGTTATTCATAGATTAGTTTGAGACAAAAGTGATTATTTCGTTCTTAAAACAAGTGTTTCCTGGTGATTATATTAATTGCGAGAGACATTTGCATCGTCAGGCAACTATTAACTCATATGTACACTATAAATCATATAACTACACGTAGTTAATCTTAAATAAAAGAAAACCAAGAAATAAATTTTAAAAAAGAAACTGACTACTTTCCTGCATGCACAAAAAATATCTATGTTTTTGTTTGCTCATTCATTGTAGTTCTACTTCTTATCCCAATTTTTCTGTTGTTAGCTTCTTTCTTCCGCCCTGATTTTGTTTTCATAGATCACACATATCACATACTTTATAGGTAAATACCAAATTGTTAGTCTTTAAAATGTGATTGCAAAACTAAAAAAGCAGAAAACTAGTGAAATTGGGACAATTTAATCCTTGAAATGAAAATTACGAGAGACTACATGAACATAACAAAATTGAGAAAAACAGGAGCTATGACGAGAGAATAGGAAGCATAAACTACGAATCAGAACTAGGATATGAAAATGTCATCACTCAAACGAAAATGTTCTACTGAATTCACCAAATGTGTGAGCACTGCAGAGCGTTCAGTTTTAACTCTCGACAGCTCAACTTTTTTATTTGTAAGATTTGCCACGTAAATGAGTTATTGAGTACATGTTCATCCAACGGTTGCTCACTTTATCGCTAATTTGATAACAATATAGTTACTGTCTCCAAAATAACAAAATTTACCTCTTATATTCACACTTTAATATACAGCCATTTCATATTGCTTATATTAAGAGTGAGGCTGCAAAAATAGGGGGCAAATCTTCATTGAGAGAAACTGTTTTTCAATGTCAAACAGATTTCTTGGGTCAAGCTTAAGCTTGTGGGTGGAGAATGGTTCGAAGATAATTTACTTTTGTAAAGATTTTGAATCAACCATTCTCGTCACAATTAATACACATAATCAATTCTGTCCCTAAAGCGGGTAGGATTCCTTGTCGTTTCCCTAACACAGTCAATACAAAGTAAAATATTGGTGTTCCATCACACTCTTAAATTGAAGGGGATGAAAAATGGTTGTGTAATAAAATAGAATGAATCTCTCTATCCATTATTTTTAAATAAACTCCCTCCTAATTTATAAAATTCAAACTGGAGTATCCACTTACTTTCCTTTTCCATTCCATATCCTATCATCATCAATCCAAACATTGTCTCGGGATCCCACGTTAGTTAACACATTATAGTCAAGTGCAGACTGTAATATAGCATACGCATGCTGAAAGCAGAGTTGAATCAGCAACAGTAAATCAGGTTGACATGAAAAAGCTCAAAACTTTATTTTATGACAAAACAATTACAAACTTAAAGCACTCCACTGTTGTAGAACTGTACACCTTACATTAACATCGGTAACACAAGATGGTTTTTAATACAAGATAATCAGAAAATCCAAAACAGATATATTTTCGAACTCAAAAATCGAGTATGTCTAACTCTAATGAACTCAAATATGCTGCAATCACAAATTCGTGAAATCACAGCAGTCAACAAAATCAAAGCTGATGGATGATGAACAAAAAATTTTGATTCCAATTCCAGTTTATAGGATTTGAAACACTATATATAAGCCGTTTAAGCTCATCGGATGATACCAACTTAGTTTGCTGAAAGTGGTCTGTGGTTGATATATGAATTTGTGACTGCATCAATTTCCGATTCAATATGATATCTCGCCTATTCCCATGGTCTTTAAATCCTGATCGAGCGATCAAAGTAGAGAACATGGATATCCCACTAGATCTAATTTAACAATCAAAATGATGACATGCAATATTTCTCTCCGTTATAGCCAATTTGCATGTACTGATCCCATACAGGTATAAAGCACTTGCATGTTGAGAGGTTGAAAGTGGGAAGCTAAAAACTTTGGAATGAAAGTCATTTTACAGTTGCTTGGTATAACAAAAATATGAAAAGACAGAAAAAAGGATATATAACTAATTTTCTCCGGTTGAAAATAATCCCAACCCTTGTGTTCTTTTTCACCTGCACGTTTCTACCTACTAAGCCAAGACTCAAGTGTGTTAAAAGGAGAAATAAGATATTAAACCCAACCCATCGCCTAAAGTCTGAATACCAAAAAATAGACTTCAAAGATGCTGTGTAGAAGAGGAATGATGATGAAATTCCATCAGACACCAATCACAACCAGAATTTCACGAAAATTCACAAGATAATACGCAATGGACAATTAAATAGTAATTGAATTTTCGAACAAAAAAGAAAGATTAAAAAATACGTCCTCGTTCAATACAATGTGTTATCATAAAGGATGGTAGCATGACCATGGAAATCTTTCAAATGATTCTGGAAGGTTACCATATTTAATTCATGCATTAGGAGTATCTCAATGAAATAAAACAAAAATAAACTATAAATTTCACGATAAAGCATAGGAGCATGGATATGATGATCAATAAAAGCTCTTACCAAGTAACACTATTTAACCAATTTTAATGCATGATGGTACGGACAAAGACAAATGCTATAGCCCAAGGTATGACCATACTTCAACATAAAGTTCTGGTTCTGTCAATTCTGTACCAGAGAAAACAGAATTAGGCTCTCTAAAGTGCAAGTAGTAGATTCTAAAACGGAAGAGCCAAGTGGATCAATTTTTGCTGAAGTTAACAAAATTGATAAGAAACTATGCCTTGCACTTTTCAGACCATCCACGTCCTAGATATCAATCCCTTTATCAGCCATGCACTTGCAGCACGACAACATACGTCAGAATTGATCACTGAAATGAATGGTTCGACACAAGACTAATACAACAATCAATTTAGCAGCAGCAATCTAGAACAATGCGCTTGGGCATTATGCAATCACAAGTAATAATCATAACACATCAAGAGAAAATGTAGTACCCAGATAATAAAAACTTTAGTACTAAAAAACAGCTATATAGTATGACATCCGGCAAAGTTCTAACATAAGAAGACATTTTGCTAATGTTTAGATTTCAAAATGGGAATCAGACCCAGAAGCGTCATCAAACCTCAATTCCAGCTAGAGGGCCAAAACCCATGAATCCCGTAACCCGTCTTCCAGTTATCCAAGTAAACAACCTGCTTCACGGCCAAAAACGAAACCAAGAGCGCGAAAATCATAACCACCCGCTGCACACTCACGTTCCTAACCTTGACAAGCCCGTGGGTCAGAAACGCCAAGAGAAGGCCAACAACAGTGTAAAGAAAGCCGACGGTAAAACCCTCTGCACCAAGCTGCATCCCGGAACCCTGGTAGAAAAACACGAGTTTGGAAGGATCGTTGCGGTCGACGAGAAACATGGGCATCTTGCGAATGATGTTATGCATAGCCCCGGAAACGCTGAAGAAGTAAACGAAGACGGAACCGGCCAACCAGACCTTAGGGTCGTGGAGAAGGGTCTGTCCCGAGATAACCTTCTTGATGAAAAATGGGATCCAGATGATAATGACGACCGCGATGAGGATCAACTGGTTGCGGGAGAAGACGGGGGGACGGTGGATGGGACCCACGGAGAGTTTGGTCTTGGCCTCGACGAACTCGGCCATGGACTCAGCGAGTCGGGAGAAGTCGCCCTGGTCCATGGGCTCGGAGTCCTTCAGGCCCATGTTAGGCCCAATTAGGCGAATGTGAGGGAGGGCGTTGACGCCGAATTGAGAGAAGCTGAGCTGGGACTCCTTGAACTCGATGTCGCAGAAGAAGAGTTTGGAATTAGAAGGGTTGTTGGTGAGGAAAGAGGATGCGACGATGGAGAATTCGTTGCGGAGTTCGGTGAGGCGGAGCTCCTGCTTGTCGTGGAGCTGCGTGGCGTCGAAGAAGAGAAGGATGGAGTACGGCCGCGGGGTTTTGACAGCGGTGAGGAAGCGGGAGAGCGATTGGTCGTTGAGGCGGATTACGCCCGATTTGGATCTGGATTGAAGGGAGAGCAATTCGCCCACTCTTTCGTCGTCGGAGGCCATCGCGGAGGAGACGGCCACCGTGAGGATCAGCAATAGGAGCTTCGTGAAGGGAGACATTGTTCAATGAATGGAGAAGGAGGAGAGGGATTCGAAGTCTGCGATTGCTACCGAGCACAACGAGAGAAGACTCTCAGTCTTTAACAATATCAACCAGACTCCTCCAAAAATACCCCAATTTCCACTCCCAGAAACGTGTCATTATATATTTATAATAACTTTATTACTTTTCCCGTTTTTATCCAATTACTTGTTCTAAAGAAATCATACTACCAAAATTGACCCTTACTTTTGTTTTTTTAATAAAAATAAAAATATTATTTTATACAAATTTGGAAGTAGTAAAAACTAAAATATAAAATAATGATTCAGAGAATATATGTATATTTTTTATTAAATATTTTAAATATTAATTTTTTATATAATTTAATTAGATCATCAAAATATTGAATAGGTTGTATCTTTATCAATATATGTTGTTTTGTTAAAATAATGTTATTAAATTTTGATAAAGAAAAAAGAAAGTATAGAAGCATTAGTTTGAGTAGAGATTTAAGTATGTTGAAATGTTATTCAGGTACATATAGTGGAAGTTTTGAAACATGATTCATTCAGGGCTACGATGGTAGAAGACTTACACTCAGGGATGGCAACGGGCGGGGCGGGGACGGGTTTCACTATTTCATATCCATTTTCGTAAAAAAAATTCATCTCCATCCCCATACCCAAACCCAACGAGTATCAAATTTTTGTCTCATCTCCATCCCCACCGGGTAACGGGTATAATCTCGTACCCATACCCGTATCCATTTACTTACTACTTTAATATTAATTTTAACTAATTTTTATAAAATAATAAAAATTACGGTAAAGGAAACATAATATTATCAAATATTCAATATTAGGAGTATGACTGTTTCTTTGCTATCAAATACTTTGAAATAAATTATAATTGTTTACATTTTAGATTAGAATACCAAATAAAATTTAATGAGAACCAAAACATTTATTAAATTTGCAAACATTAATGAAACCTAGTTGATAAACTTTAA
>Ga0214544_1005410_pt1 | contig 24754 bp, 14 predicted proteins | sample CNSS3metaG_FD_160074 | JGI IMG/M metagenome (GOLD analysis project Ga0214544, IMG submission 160074) | Root nodule microbial communities from cowpea collected in UCLA plant growth center, Los Angeles, California, USA - CNSS3 | ecosystem: Host-associated > Plants > Roots > Nodule | place: USA... | reverse complement strand
TGTTAATAATACTAAGTTGTTTTGATCCGAGTTGTGATGTATCATTGTAGGGCATATGACGCAGTCTGGAAAGAAGAATCTGGCGCTCTTTCAAACGTTGAGGAAGGAAATGGCCGCTAAGGCCAAGGCGGCTGGGAAGGATGATGTTCCCAACTTACAAGAATCGGTGGTGGAGGTGCACGTGCACGGCGAAACGAAAAGGAAGGTTGAGCTTCCACCTCGACCCGGGAAGGGAAAAGATGTGAAGAAGATAAGGGCGGCTCTTCTTGGAACGGCTAGCGGGGTGGGGTCAACTAGTGGGGAAAAGGGGCCGAAAGTCGGGTTGATCGAGTTGCCAGAGATATCCGTGAGGAAGGATATTTCAATCACCCTCCCAGATACTGTTGTAAATTCTATTGACAACATGGACGCGGAGCACATTGTGAGAGCAATGGTCAAATTTGGGAGCAAGGCTTTAGTTTTGAGCCAGCGTGTGGGGTCGCTTTATAGGAGGGAAGTGAAGGAGGGTGACCGGGAAAAGGTGGAGGAGTTGCAGGGTAAGGTGGATAAACTGGAGGAGGGGAAGGCTGCGTTGGAGAAGGCGAAGGAGAGTTGGGAAGCAGAGAGGAAAAGGTTGGCAACATGGAGGGTTCGTTGCTTGGACTCTGAAGAAAAATTGAATAAACGGATAGGGGAATTGGAGGAAGACTATGATGACTTGAAGGACAAGTATGATGGAGCTATTGGTGAGCTTGATGATCTGAAGAATAGCATCATTCAAGAGCACATCAATGGCTTTGAGAAGGGATTGCGGCAGACGGCCTTCTTCCATCAAGATGTGGATATTACAGATTCGAAGTTTGATGTGAATAAGGACGTTGTTGACGGTAAGCTGGTCAGGGAGGACAAGAGTAGTGCTGATGAGGGGGCGGAAGAGAAGACAATAGAGGAGGAGAAAGGAGCGGGTGATGCCGAGGAGGTGGCACCTGATGCAGCGGAATAGGATCTCAGTTTTAATTGATTTGAAAATATTATTTGAGCCTATGTCTGTAATATTTGGCACACTACGTTACATTGGTACATTCCTGCACTTATGTTTAAATGTGATCAAGGATGTGTATGTTATTGTGTATGCCGGGTTTTGATGATATGTGGTGTATGTGTGATGCAATCGATTGTATGTTAAGGGTGTTCGACCTAGGCCGCTTACTTGGGGTAAGGGTGGGGAACTTTAACGAATTAAGCAAGAGTTAAGGGTGTTCGACCCAGGCCGCTTACTTGGGGTAAGGGTGGGGGACTTTAACGAATTAAGCAAGAGTTAAGGGTGTTCAACCCAGGCCGCTTACTTGGGATAAGGGTGGGGAACTTTAACGAACTAAGAAAGAGTTAAGGATGTTCGACCCAGGCCGCTTACTTGGGGTAAGGGTGGGGAACTTTAACGAATTAAGCAAGAGTTAAGGGTGTTCGACCCAGGCCGCTTACTTGGGGTAAGGGTGGGGAACTTTAACGAACTAAGCAAGAGTTAAGGGTGTTCGACCCAGGCCGCTTACTTGGGGTAAGGGTGGGGAACTTTAACGAACTAAGCAAGAGTTAAGGGTGTTCGACCCAGGCCGCTTACTTGGGGTAAGAGTGGGGAACTTTAACGAACTAAGCAAGAGTTAAGGGTGTTCGACCCAGGCCGCTTACTTAGGGTAAGGGTAGGGAACTTTAACGAATTAAGCAAGAGAAAAACATATAGACAGTCGTAAAGTAGGGGACCCTTCTTTTTATTTATCGAATAAGGGTGCCTCGTTAAAACCTCCTTGGCCAAAACCCTCCTTAGGGAAAAAAGACCAAGTGAGGAAAAAGAGTACACCCGGGGTTACAAGTGTTGGTTCGATTACAATACACATTCAGCTAAAGTAGAACTTGAGGTGTGATACATTCCATGTGTTGGGAATCTCTTCCCCAGACAATTGTTCTAGGCGATAAGCTCCTCCTCCTGCATCTTCTCGTATGTGGTATGGACCGTCCCAATTGGCGGAGAACTTGTCATCCTTCTTTCTAGCACTGCTGACCATTCTCCATACTAGGTCCCCGACGACAAATGATCGTGGGTGTAGATTTGCATTATATTTCCTGGCAGCTCGTTGTTTGGCAGCTAGGTTGCGTATCTGGGCTTTTTCCCTAAGTTCGGGTAGGAGGTCGAGATGTAAGGCCATGTTTTAGTGGTTGTGGGTTGGGTTGTATAGTTCTCGGTGCAGGGATGGTTCGCCAATTTCTACCGGTATCATGGCGTCTGCGTCGTAGACTAAGCTGAATGGGGATTTGTTTGTTGATGATTGGGGGGTGCATCTGTAAGCCCATAGTACTTCTATAACTCTTCAGACCATCGGCCTTTGGCGGCATCCAACCTCTTGCGCAGCTCTACGAGGATGACTTTATTTGCTGCCTCTGCTTGCCCATTGGTTTGTGGATGTTCTACAGAGCTTGTGATGTGCTTGATGCCTAGGCCGGTGTAGAATTGGGCTAACTCCTTGTCAATAAATTGTCGGCCATTGTTTGTGATAATGGTATGTGGTACACCATATCTGCATATAATGTCCTTCCACACGAATTGCTGGACTTGCTGGGCCGTGATGGTGGTTAGCGGCTTGGCTTCGATCCATTTGGTAAAATAATCGACGACTACAATTAGGAATTTTACTTGCCTGGCAGTCTGCTTCTATAGTGGGCCAGAAGTATCCGGCCTTGAGAACTCTTGTAGTCATGGTGCGTGCACCGGAATGATAACCACAAATTCCTTCGTGTAGCTCTTTGATGATATATTGGGCTTGCTCTGCCGTGACACACTTAAGTAGGGGTTGGCCGTATTCGCGTTTGTAGAGGTCATCGCCTATCATGGTGTACCTGGCGGCTTTAGCCAGCCAGGTTTTGTCCGCGTTGAGGGGTGGGTTGCCAGTTTTGAGGTATTGAATGTACGGGGTGGTCTAGTTTTGGCTTTGGGAGGGGGTGACGCTGTTAGTTGGGGTGTGGGTTAAGTTTTGGCAAGTGTGTGTGATGGAAGGTGTGGATAGTGTTTGCTGTAGTAGGGATCAGTTACAGTTTTTGAGCTTGGTGCTGGCCAATTTGGAAAGGATGTCGGCTCTGACGTTGTCGGTTCTTGGGATGTGTTCGACGCAGACTTGTTCGAAGGCGGATTGAATAATTGCACGGACCAGATGGTAATATTGTAGAAGGATGGGGTCTTTGATCTGAAACTCATCATTTAGATGGCCTACAGTGAGTTTGGAGTCGGTTTTGCACGTTAACTTCTTGACGCCGACTTCACGGGCTAGGGAAAGGCCGGCGAGGATGGCTTCGTATTCGGCTTGGTTATTTGACGTTTTGAAAGCAAAGTGAATGGATTTTTCGATGAGGATGTCGTTGGAGCCTTCTAAGACGATGCCGGCACCGGTGCCCCTTGGATTTAAGGAACCATCTATATGAAGTGTCCACTAGTCCTCAATGGGTGTTTGTTGTAGGTCGTTGATGAAGTCTAAAAGGCACTGGGCTTTGATGGGGCCGTGGGGTTCATAGCGGATGTTGAATTCTGACAGTTCCACGGCCCATGATGACATGCGTCCGGCTAGATCTGGTTTTTGTAATATTTTTGGATTGGGTAGTCGGTCTTAACGGTTATGGTATGGTTTTGGAAATACGGGCGGAGGCGGCGTGCTGCATGGACCAAAGATAGGGCTAGTTTTTCTACCATCTGATATCTGGTTTCAGGATCTTGCAGTGTTTTGCTCACAAAATACACAGGATTTTGTGTGCCTTCTATTTCTTGAACAAGCGCTGCGCTGATGGTATAGTCGGTGGCCGTGATGTATACCAGCAGGGGTTGGCTGGTGTCCTGTTTGTGGAGGATAGGTGGTGAGGTTAAGGTTGTTTTGAGTTTTTGGAAGATTTGTTCACAATCATCAGTCCACGTGAACCGGGTGGATTTCTTTAGGAGTTGGATTATGGGTTGGGTTTGTTCAGCTAGTTTGGGTAGGAAGCGAGAGATGGCTGTGAGACGGCCAATGAGACGTTGGACTTCCTTGACAGTAGTGGGGTTGCGCATTTCGATGATAGCCTGACATTTTTCAGGGTTAGCCTCTATGCTGCGTTGGGTTAATATGAAACCAAGGAATTTACCCCGATCAACGCCGAATACGCATTTGTCGGGATTGAGGCGAAGGTTATATTGGCGCAGCGTGGAGAACACTGCTGCTAGGTCTTCAGCGTGTTGATGATGGCTTGGGGACTTAACAACCATGTCATCGACGTATATTTCGACACAGTGTCCTGTTAGGTGGCTGAAAACTTTGTCCATTAGTTGTTGGTAAGTTGCCCCGGCGTTTTTGAGGCCAAAGGGCATGACCCTATAGAAGTAGTTGGCATCGTCCGTGATGAAGGCGGTTTTGTGCATATCTGCTGTGGCCATGGGAATTTGGTTATACCCTGAATACGCATCCAAAAAGCTAAGCACCTTGTTTCCTGTTGCACCGTCTATGAGTCGATCAATGTTGGGTAAGGGGTAGGCGTCGCGAGGGCAAGCCTTGTTCAAGTCCGTGTAGTCTACGCACATCCGCCATTTGCCATTGGCTTTCTTCACCAAGACAACATTAGAAAGCCAAGTGGTGTATTGAGCTTCTTCTATAAATCCTGCTGCTCAGTAACTTGTCGGCCTCGACCTTGGCTGCTTGCTGACGTTCTTCCCCAAGCTTGCATTTTTTCTGGAATACGTAGCGGGCTTCTTTATATATGGACAGCTTGTGGGATTCCACCTGGGGGTCTACTCCAGGGAGGTCAGCGGCCGACCAGGCGAAAAGATCTGTGTTGTTGATGAGGATAGGTGTGATGGTGGCACGCTCGTCAGAGTTTAAACCGGTGCCTAAGTTAATAAAGTGACCATTAGGAAGCTCTAGAGGAGTGGTGTCCTCAACTGATTCGAGGCAGACATCCCGACCTATTCTGGGTCAAGGTCTTCACCGGATAGGGCTATGCTGGAACCAGGGGGTCGTTCGATATGGTTGGTTTGTTGGATTGGGAGTTGTGGTCGCAAGCTTGCCATGTAGCATTCGCGTGCCAAGCGTTGGTTGTAGTGTATGGTCAGGATGTCACCGGATGGGGCAGGGAACTTCATGGCCAAGTGGGGGGTGGAGACGACTGCGCCAAGTGTATTGAGGGAAGGACGGCCTAGGAGGATGTTGTAAGATGTTGGCACATCGACAATAAGGAAGCGGATTGGGATGGTTTTGGTTTGGGTTCCGTCCCGAAAGACGGTGTGGAGGTCTATGTAGCCCCGGGTGGATACTTGCTCGCCGGAAAAGCCATATATGGGCTCATCATATGGGACCATGGCGGTGTCAGGAAGTTGTAGTTTTTGGTAAGTGGCCCAGTAGAGGATGTCAACAGAGCTGCCCTGATCAACGAGGACTTTCTTAATAGCATAATTCTTGATTTTGACAATGATGACCATGGGGTCATCTTGTTGGTGGTCGAGGCCGTGGAAGTCATCATCTATGAATACAATGGGAGGCATACGGCGTCTGTGGTGGGAATGGGTGATGTGGTTGATGGATTGTATATGGCGGAGGTGTCTTTTTCTGGCAGAAGAGGTGGAGCCTCCGCTTGCGAAGCCACCAGAGATGGTGTTAATGGTGCCTTGTAAGGAGGGGTCGACAAGGTGATGTCGGTGCGGGCGGACTCTGGTTGTTGATTGTTGGGTTGGGGGGTGGCTGTTGTGATGGGAGTCATTTGGTTGACGTCTATGGTCAGGTCGCGGGAGGTGACGGGATCGAAAGGAGGAGGAATGGTCGTGTCTACGGATGAAGCGGTGATAGTGGCCAGCACGGACCAGTTCTTCTATTTTATCCTGGAGTGCTTTGCATTCTTCTGTAGTGTGGCCATGGTTGCGGTGGTAACGACAATATTTGGTCATGTCGGCATTGGGGGGTGTTGTTGTTTTGCGTGGTGGAGGGATTAGATCAGCTTGGAGGGCTTCGTCCAGAATGCAGGAACAAGCTACTGTGAGGGGGGCGTATCTGGTGAAGCGAGGTTGGCGGGTATCAAGGCGTGGGTTAGGCTGTGGGGTGGGGGTGGAGGTGGTGGCGGCGTAGTCGTTGCAGAATTTGGTGTGAAGTGTTTGCATTTCCTCCATGCGGACGTAGTCGGCTGCACGCAACTTGAGTTCGTGCATGGAGGCAGGTGGGTGGAGATAGACGTTGTTGGCGAAGGGGCTGGGTTGTAGGGTAAGAGTCATGCATTGGAGAATCATCTCCTGGTTGAGGTGCAGTGTACGGAGGGCGGCTTTACTAAAGCGATCGATGAACGCTCTGAGTGGTTCGTTAGGTTCTTGTCTAATGCCCAGTAGGGATATGGTGGTGGTTTGATGGGGACGGCTTCCGGCGAAGTGGGTGGAAAACATGTGGCAGAGGATGTCGAAACTGTCGATTGAGTAGGGCGAAAGAGTTGTGAACCATTCTAGGGCAGGGCCTTTGAGGGTGGTGGGGAAAGTTTGCAAAAGACTGCGTCTTGGGACGTGTACAAGGCGACATGGGTGATGTAGACTTTAAGGTGCTCGTTAGGGTCGGTTTCGCCAGTATAGCGATCCAGGGTGAAGGGTTCCCACTGGGCTGGGAGAGGGGTGTTGGTGATAAAGTCTGTGAATGGGTGGCGGCGTCTGGGCTGGTGAGGAGGGGGCATGTGAGGTGGAACGGGGTGGTTGATCATAGCAGGAAAGGTGGAGGTGATGTTGTGAGGGGGAATGTGGGTTGCGGGAAGATATTGTGGGTTATAGGGTGGAATATGTGTGGTGTGGAGGGCGGTGGGTATGTTGTAGGGGATCTAGGTGGTAGGAAGGGTGGCGGCGGGGGTTGGGGGTGTGGTAAGCCCCGGTTGACCAGATGGAAAGTGATGGGGATGGGTAGAGGTAACTGGTATCTGTTGGGTGGTGGTGAAGGTGTGGGGGGTGGGATTGTATTCACTTTCTTCCTCTGTAGGCTGGAAAGCCAGAGACTTCACAGCTTCAGAGGTTTCTTTGGCTTTTCCCTTCAGGTTGGGATCAGCCTCGATCCTTCGCCTGAGGCGGGAGATCTCTTGTCTCAACGCCTCTATTTCTTCAGCACTACGCTTCTTCAGGTTTACGAGTTCCTGTTGCATCTTTGCTTGGCCGTCTAGGATGGCGACCAAATCAGGGGTGATGCTAGGAGGTCCAGAGGGACCAACATCCGCTTGCTTGTTCGCTCCAGCTCTGCTGCGGGTGGAAACCATCTTCAGAGAAAAACGGGTACTAAAGGTGTTCGTCTCGTGTCCCACGGTGGGCGCCAATTGTTCCTGCAGAGAACAAACAAGATAAGTTAGGCACAAACGTCACCTTACCATGTAGTCCGCTATCTCTTCAGTTGGCCTCTTCCCGGTCGATACATGTTAGCTTGAACCCAGGCGGGTTTACCTGCAGAAGAGTCTCCAAAGCTCAAGTAAGTCAAAGCTCTCAGAGAGGGTTAGGGCCCTGGCCCACTCACAGCCCAAGCTAGAGCCCAAGTCAAGGCTCAGCCCATGGGATGGTCAGACATCATTAATGCTTTATAAATACACGTGGACCCCAGCAATTAAAGGTATGCATTCATTAAGGTTTATTGAACGCGGACGCTTCCATTATACTGAGTTCATTGGAGTGGTTGGCCTAGGCTCTAATCTTACCGGATATGCTGGAGTAGTCGGTCTAGGCCGGCTACTTGCCTTGATGGCTTATGTTGGTGATATGAGGTGCAGGTTATCCCTTTAGATGTTTAGTTTAGGTTAAAATCGGTACAAGTTAGGCTAACTCGGCCTGGGCTGGATACTTGACTGCCTTGATATACACATTGTTTACTTATTTGGTCGAGTTTGGCTAGGTGTGGTACAAAAATAAATTCTGAAACAGTAGATGATCAACGTGTTAATGATAATTTGAATGGTCTGACACTCATTTTAGCACAAAATTGGTTGCATGGTTTTGAACTACCAGGTAACATTATTGTTAGTACTGTAAAATTAATTTAATTATTTAATACTTAATCTTTTAATATTATTAGTTAACATTATTTTTTTCTTGTTTTATTGTAGATGGGGATAAAGAAGATGCTTCAAGAGATGAAAATGTTGTGGATTTATCCATTGAAAACTCAAACTATAGTTTGATAAGTGACAAGAATGATTTGATGTTAGATAGTAATTTATGTTTTTGTGATTTTGGTTTGTATTTGGAGTTTAACATAATTTGGTGTTTTATTTGGATTGTATTGAAGTTTATTTAGATTTTAATCGGAATTATAATTTAGTTTTCTTGGGATTGAAGAAAAAAAATTGTGTGTTTTTTTTTAATTAAGTGAGCCAATGAACCACTAAGTGACCAACCCGTCGCAGGCCGAGCCGGGTTAGGTCGGGTGACCCGTTTTGACACTTTTAACATAGATGCATAAAATGGTATAATTATTAGTCTTGATGTGTATTTTGAAAAATATCACCAACTTATATATATTTCAAATTCAAATTGAAATTATCTATTTTAGAAGGTCAAGAGAATATTTATCCTTATAGATGACATAATTTTTCGATATTAAATATGATAAGAAAATATTATTAGAATCAATCGGTGCATTTTAAAATTTGAAATTCTCTTACATGTTTTGTATTTAAAAAACACTTCAAAAGATTTGAAAAAAAAAATTAAATCATTCTAAAAGAAAATATTTAAATCATTCTAAAAAAAAACATAATCCATAACATATAATCTATTTTGTGATTGTAATTTTATAATTCACATACATGATTCTAGATTGGACAATGTAGAAAAGTATTCTAAAATGATCGATTTAAAACAGTGTATAAATATATATCTTTTCTTTATAATTGTATATTTGAAAACAATTTGGATGGAATAATCTTAAAGAGTTTTCATATTAGTCAATCTGGTTGGTGAACGATATTTTCTACTCACGTTCCTTAATTTGGTAGAATTAGTCATCCCAACACGAGTAACCAAAATATAAATGAGATAGGTATTTATTGTCCCAACCATTCTCGTTACCGTCTTAAGTAATGGATATTTTTTTGTCCCTTCTTTCCCAATGTTTGCGGCGGAGAGTATCCGAGAAGCACGGAGGTGAAACAAAGAAGAACGTGTTGTGTAAGTAGGATATTTTAGTCTTTTCACTTATTGATATATAGGGTGTAGATAATAATCATGGGATGCAAGTAAAACCCAATCAAACCACAAAAGGTAGTGGTTTCATTATTTCAGAATTTAAATTCTGATTTTCAAATCAAACTCCCATAAGTTTCAGAATTCCAAAAGATAGATTTTAAAAATTTCATTCCATTTTCCTAATTCTGGAATAATCAAACAGAAACTAAGAACTTCATGGAAAAAATTACGAAATATTTTGGTAGATGTAGATAGTTATTCTCTTGTGAGTAATCACTAAAAAAGTTCATTATAAATAAAACTGATCTAGAAATACAAAATATTCAGTGCTTATATACACGAATTTAGCAATTATTTTAGAAAATCTGGATTATTCATTTTTAAATTATATTTTATTTTCATTAAATAAGTTTCTAAATTAATTATTAAACTCTTTTTCAAAATTAAAGACCAATATTCAATTACATTAAATTTAAACTTTAATTAATTTTTAATTATATTAGTGCCTAATTCTTCAAATTTAGCGACTACTAGTCCAATCTGAAAAAACAATTTCTTGTAAATTGATAAAATTTTGATTAATAGATGAGGTTAATATTTTTGTGTGATCTCCAAACTTGACCTAATAAATAAAATCATTATCAATGGTATTCTCATATAAATGATATTTACAATAATTTATAATAATAAGACAAACAGTAGTTTTTAATGTAAAATAAATAATGATATATTTATTAAAATTGAGATATTATATATCACTTTAAATAATTAGAAATTGAAGTTGACATATTATTTACATCATACATTATAATTTTAAATTTTATATATATATATATATATATATATATATATATATATATATAAAATGTAAACTATTGAAGAAGAGTTTTGAGAAGATTATATGTTTTATTTTTTAAGGAATTACAGTTTTCACATTCTTTAATAATTAGTAAAGTTTTTTCAACACAATTGTAATACAATTTTGTAAATAATTTTAGATAGGGTCAGCATGCTAAAAACGGGTGTGGTCGAACTGATCCGCAACTTGAAAATGGGTTGTAACGTGGAATTCGTCTCGCAATAGAACATGATCACGACGAATTAGCCCGTTAGTTATCACAGAGAATGGTACACGCAATACACAACAACATAATTCATAAACACATAATAAAGAAACTCTAATACAACAAGACCAAAAAAGGCAAATCAAGGGAGAACATTGGAAAAATCAAACAACCAAAAAACAATGGCGAAACACAGTATGAAAAATCAGTAAATCTCCAAAACAATCAAGACAATTACAAAACAAAATCATCGAAATCAGGGCAAAAATCAAGGACAAAAGCAAGGGATAAATAAACAAACCTACGCGTTATGGTCGGGTAACTGAATAAAGAAATTTTATTTAAATATGTGTGATAATACATATATTATAATTATATTTATTAAAAATAAAGTGAAATATATCAGAACCCATTGATAAGTAAAGAAGAAAAGAAGAAGAAAAACATCTGATTTTATAAAAAGTTTATAAAAGTAACGGTCAATTTTTAAAAATTTAATAAATTATTATATTTAAAAGGTAAAATCGATATTTTGAAAAGTGGATACAAAAAGGAAAATCTCCTTTATATATTGTTATAGATATAATAGTTTAATGTGATTGTTATAAATTTTGTTATCACGATTCAATATATATTGTAATTTAAAAGATGAAAAATTTATTTTAAATTTTAATTATTATTAGTTTAATTTTTATTTTTTTTTGTGATTTTGTTTAAGTGGTGTATTATAAATTTTATTAGTGTGTAAAAATAAATTCCATTACATTTAAAAAAATGGAAGTAAAGAGACATATAAAATACTTTTTAATTTGAATGTATATTTTCCTTTTACAATTTTCTAAAAATATTTTAAATTTTTATCAACCAAGTTTCATTATTATATGCAAATTAAATAAAATTTATTTTATACACTAATTTGAAATGTATACTATTATAATTTCTTTCTAAATATTTGATGTTGAAGAAACAAAAATATCTCCTCTTGAAATTAATTATTTTATAATATTATGTTTGCTTTACCATATTTTTTAATATTTTATAAAAATTAATTAATTAATATTGAAACAATAAAAAAGTAGATACATGTATGGATACGAATGTATATACCCGATACTCGGTAGGGATGTGGACGAGACAAAAACTTGATATCCATTTAATCTTGGTATAAAAATATGAATGTTTTTTTCTTTTTTATAAGTGTGAGATAATAAAATCTCTCTTCGCCTCGTTCATTCTCATCTATAATTACAATGCCGGTTGAATCTTTATATGAGACCGGTAATTTAATTTTATAATATTTGAAAAAAATTTGATTTCAGCAAAATAAAAGAAAAATCATAATGTTTTTCTACGAAGTAAATAACAATATTTGCTAACCTATGAATCATAAAATCACAATATATTTTGTTTCTAAATATACAATATTTGTTATTTTATGTTACAATCATAATATATCTGGTTTTAAATGCATAACATCATTTGTTAGGTTTACCATTTTATTTATCTTTATAATATATACATGTGTGACATTTTACGATGATATATACATTTTCATTTGAGTAATATATTTGTCTCACATAAAACATATTTATTTTAAAACATATTTATCGATTATTGATGTTTTTATTATCTTAGTTTTGGAAATCGTGATAAATATAATTAGATTTAGTAAATTTGAACTAGCCCACTCATTCTCTTGTGTTTTTATGGAAGGGAAGCATATAGTACTAGTTAATACAACTCACTAGAGCCAGTCTCGAAATTTTAAGTATATATACCTCTTTAGTTTTGTTAGGATGCTACAAATCGCGTCAACTTTTGAAAACTAAAACAATTGCACAGATTTTTTATTTTAAAATTAAGTCTTCATACAAGTTTTATCAAAATTAAATCATGGAGACTTTTCACAATATGTTGTCCTCTTTTTGATTCAAATATACAACTCGGAATAAGGAAAAGACATGAAGAACCATAAAATACTTTAAATTTTGATTTTTTTTAAAAAAAATGTAAGAAAACGAAATTTAAATTGTAGATAATACCACAACCATTATACCAAAAGAAATAACCTCTTACTAGTTAACATTAATTTTTTTTATTAGAAGCATTAAAATTAGTTTCTCCCATAAATTAAAATTAATCTATTTCGAGAAGTAATTCATGTGTTAATTTCATAGAATATATATATATATATATATATATATATATATATATATATATATATTTTTTTTATTTTTTATACACATTAATTTTTACTTATAAAAAATCAAATTCATGTTTTTAAAAGCACGTATACAAGTTTGTTTCAAATATACCCTACGCAAATATCCAGAAATATGATAAATTTTCTGTTTCTGTTAATGAGAAGGGTGGAGAGAGCAAAGCAAAAACACTATAAAAAAATATTAAATATTAATTAATTTTAAAAATAAAAGTTAATTAGTTTTAATATAATTTATGAATTAAAAATTAGTAATATTTAAAATAGTTTCTATTATAAATAAACATTACAATTAATTTGTAAATTAGAGTCTAAATTAATTTATAATATTAATTACCAAAATTTTAATTATTAAAAAACTAATTTTTAAATTAATCTTTAATTTAAAATTAGAAGAATGCTTGAACATTTATAAAACGTTAGAAAAAGAATCCAGCTAATAAAAAGTATCAAGTATTGGAATAACAAAACATACAAAAAAAGAAATAAAAATATATAACGTAGTGCATGGGTTCTTCTTGGAGTATAATGAACGGCTCTGTCGATTAGCCAGACAGACTATGAGCCATATAAATTTTATCAGTGTTGCCATGAATAGTTCACAACAACTGTTTACTATTTTAAATCAGCAACTCATAATGCCTAATCATTATCTGAAACTGTTTTATGTACTTCTCCCGCTCTTGCTGCGTGGTGCAGCAGGATCCATGATCGGATTCAACAGTAGTGCAGAAATAAAGTGCATTGACAGGGAAAGACAAGCACTTCTGAACTTCAAATATAGCCTCGTGGATTTCTATGGCGTGCTGTCTTCATGGAGAGATGACGACAACACTCAAGATTGCTGCAAATGGAAAGGCATTCAATGCGACCAACAAACAGGTCATGTAACCATCCTTCGTCTCCCTGGTCACGATGCACACTATTTGAGTGGTACACTCAATATCACTTCATTGTTTCCCTTGCAAAATATTCAACATTTAGATCTCAGCTACAATCTTTTTTTAAGGAATTTCATCCCACAACTCATGGGCTCATTTACCAACTTAAGATATCTCAATCTCTCATATTCTTATTTTGGTGGCAGCATTCCTACCCAACTTGGAAACCTCACAAATTTACTGTCTCTAGATCTAAGAGGCAACCATATTCTATGGCAAAAAATACCTTATCAACTTGGAAGTCTTGCACAGTTAAGGTATCTCGATCTCAGTTACAATAATCTGGATGGGGAGCTTCCTCGTCAACTTGGAAATCTGTCACAGTTGAGGTATCTTGATCTCAGTGCAAATTCATTTTATGGAGCACTCCCATTCCAGGTTGGAAATCTTCCTTTCTTGCACACTCTTCGACTTCCTGGCAGTTTGTATATCGAACCTAAGGATGCAGAATGGTTGTCTAATCTCCATTCCCTAACAAATCTAGCCTTGTATTCTTTATATAATCTTCACTGGTTGCCAACCATTGTTTTTTCAAACTTAAAAGAGTTGGGACTAGTTGGTTGTTCTCTTTCTGATACCGATATTCACTCTCTGTTTTATTCACGTTCCAACTTTTCCAATTCCCTTACCATCCTTGATCTTTCTTCTAATATGCTCACATCCTCAACATATCAATTATTGTCAAACTTTAGCCTTAATCTTCAAGCGCTTTATCTTTCTCATAATAACATCCATTCGCCTCCTCTCTACTCAAATTTTCCTTCTCTAATTACCCTTGACCTTTCTTACAATAATATGACATCATTTGAAGGTACTTCCATCTTCACTTCAAAACTTCAAAATCTTTATTTGAGAAATTGTAGTCTTAGAGATGATAATTTTGTCATATCAGCTATTACAACTGCGAACTCTTCATCTTCCCTTGCCTCGCTTGATCTCTCCTCAAATCTGTTGAAATCACCATCCATATTTGACTGGCTCTTCAACTCCACTACCAATCTTCGTACACTTCAACTTTATGATAACATGTTGGAAGGCCCCATTCCTGATGGATTTGGGAAAGTAATGAACTCTCTTGAAGTTCTTTACCTCTCTCATAACAAACTGCAAGGTGAGATTCCATCTTTCTTTGGGAACATCTGCACATTGCGGAGTTTAGATCTCTCAAGCAACAAGCTGAGTGGGAATATTTCTATCTTTTTTCAGAATTCATCATGGTGCAACAGACACGTGTTTCAGTATTTGGGTTTATCCCATAACAACATTACAGGCGCGATACCTAAAAGCATTGGATTGCTATCTGAGTTGCTGATTTTGTCTTTGGATGGAAATCATTTGGAGGGTGATGTCACTGAATCCCATCTTTCCAACTTTTCCAAATTACAGAAATTATCCTTGTCAAATAACTCTCGGTCTCTAAAATTAGACCCTGATTGGGTTCCTCCTTTCCAATTATTTTACTTGGGACTAAGATCTTGCAAGTTGGGCCCCACTTTTCCCAGTTGGCTGCAGACTCAACGCTCCTTAACTTATCTGGATATTTCTGATAACTGGCTTAACGGTTCACTACCAGAATGGTTTTGGAACAACCTACAAAATGTGGAAAATTTGGATATGTCACAACAATTTAACAGGTTCAATTTTCAATTTGCAACCAATGCTTCTTTTCTGTCCCCTTATATTTCTGAATTCAAATCAATTCGAGGGTAAAGTTCCCTCATTTTTGCTACAAGCTTCATGCCTTCTGCTCAATGAAAATAAATTTTCCTATTTGCCTTCATTATGTGACCAACGCACAGCTACAATCTTGATGATTCTAGATTTATCAAACAATGCAATAGAGGGGCAACTTCCAGATTGTTGGAATTCTGTACACAATTTACGGATTCTAGATTTAAGCCACAATAAACTATCAGGGAAGATTCCCGAGTCCATGGGCTCCCTTGTGCAATTGAATGCATTGGTTTTACGAAACAACCATTTGATGGGTGAATTTCCTTCTACTTTGAAGAATTGCAGCTATTTAGTTGTGCTGGATGTGAGTGGAAATATATTATCCGGCTCAATACCATCATGGATCGGAGAAAGTATGAACCAACTAGTCATCTTGAATATGCAACAGAATAACTTCTCCGGAAGCATTCCTAATGATCTTTGTAATTTGAAGCACTTGCAGTTGTTGGATCTTTCGTGAAATATGTTATCAAAGGGAATTCCAACATGCTTAAAGAATTTGACTGCCATGTCTGAACAAGGATTCAATGGAAATACTTTTTTATATGATGTAGTTAGTGCCCAAGGATACATGTTCTTTGATATGGATGCTTATATGTCAAACATAAGATGGATGTGGAAAGGTGTGGAACATGAGTTCAAAATTCGACAACTGTCTCTCAAAAGCATTGATCTTTCTAGTAATAATTTAACAGGTGAAATACCAAAAGAGATTGGGTATTTGGTTGGGCTAGTTTCTTTGAATTTATCCAGAAATAATCTGAGTGGAAAAATTCCTTCAGAGATGGGAAATTTAAGTTTCCTAGAGTCCATTGACTTATCAAGAAATCATATCAGTGGTGAAATTCCTTTCTCACTTTCTGAAATCGATTTTCTTGGCATATTAGATTTGTCACACAACTCTCTCTCTGGAAGAATCCCATCAGGAAGACACTTTGAAACCTTTGATGTCTCAAGTTTTGAAGGGAATGTTGGCCTCTGTGGTGAACCACTTAACAAAGCTTGTCCTGGAGACGGAAATCAGACAACAATAAAGCCTCATGAACATGGAACATTCAATGATAACGAAGATAGTGTTTTCTATGAGGCATTTTACATGAGCATGGGGATAGGATACTTCATTGGATGTTGGGGCTTATTGGGGCCAATACTACTTTGGCGTCCTTGGAGAAATTATTACATCAGATTTGTGAACAGACTGATAAACTATATATATGCGTGGTTTTGGTGAATGTGACAAAGTGTTCCTCTCGTAGCTCAAAGGCAGAAGGTATGTTATAGCTCCCTTATGAGATTCCATATGTTTACTATTAACGAGTGTATTAAGTTTTTGAAAAGTTTTTTCTCCTAGAAACTTGGTAAAGCGAGATATAATACTCAAATCACAGTACTTCTTTTGCTTATACTTATATTTTGTGCAGCCATATGTACTTTATGAACGATCTTTTGTAACGTTTTAGTTCATATTTGTTCGTTTCAGGATCTGAGAATCTTTTTCTGTGATCCACAATTCTCTTACACTGCAGTTACTAACTATATTTTTTCGAAACAGTTTTCGTTTCTCACTTGAATTCACAAAATTTTGATTTATTTATTACTACCATTAGAAAACATGGTTAACAGATAACCTTAGTCTTCAAGCATACGATCACATAACGAAATTAAACCTAAAGTATGAAAGAGTTAGATACTAAATACGTAGAAGGACTAGTCCTTGATTTCTCGTTAAAGGATTTCTGAGTAACAAAAATGAAAGAGTTCATGTTATTCCTAGAGCTGAGAAGGTGATTCCAAAATCCCGCAAAACTCGTACATATATTTAAATATATTATGTCTTTATCTTATAATGCGCCGAATTAATTTTTGTTTAAAAAAAGAATGCAGGTGTTGCATGTGCTCTACACGCTTCTTGATGAGAGAGGAAATCAAAGTTGGGTTGCACAAGGGCAAGATATTTATTTAGTTTTGTGGTTTAGAGTGTTTTGTGTGTAAAGAATAAATTGAAAAATCTTGTTTCCAAAAACTTGTTACGATTTGGTTGTATTTTATGGTATAATATATAGTAATGTTATTTCCTATTCAATTACTACTTATATCTGTGATATCCGATAGGATAAATAGTACGACTCTTTGGCTTTCCTTCTTTATTTTTTAATATAATTTAATGTAAATCATTAATTAATGAATTATTATTTTCTTTTAAAAATTAATAATTCATTCTAAATCAGTCAAAAAAAAAAAAATAGTAGTTAAAGTATAATTTTTTTATCCGCTAATTCATCTTCAACATAATTTCCTGATATTTCTTATTTGTAACTCTGACTTAAGTTTGTGATATAAAGAAGAATACAAGATACCTCATTCGTTCATAATTACTGCCAGATAGCTAGCATCCCCACGCTTTGCGTTAGACCACTGATCATATACATTTCTCCGTTAAAATTTCGACGCATATCATTCAAATTTGCATCAAACTGTAGTTGTGATCAAGGGGTTTGAGATTCAATCTATGATGATCTAAATTTTTATGAATTTATATTTTTGGAATTTAAATCTAATCTAATTAATTAGATTTATATTGGATTTAAATTAGATTTTTTTTTTGAATTTTAAAATTGAAAATGAAGGTGGGTCTAAGTCTTGCTAAAGTAGTTGAGGACATTAAATAAAACCGATCTAGAAGTACAAAAAATTCAGATTTAATACACGAACTTAGCAATTATTTTAGAAATTCAAGACTATTAAATTGTTTCCAAAATTAAAGACCAAAATTCAATTACTTTATTATCAATGGTATTTTTAATGGTATTTATAATAATACAGCAGCAGTTTTTTTATTGTAATATAAAATACTCGTATATTTATTTAGTTTAAATATTATATATTACTTAAAAAATTTGATATTGAATTTGATATATTATTTTTTCATCATATATTATAGTTTTAAATTATGTATATTTATCAAACATATTATTACTTTCAAATAATAACAAAATATATATTGATTTAGCACAAACATGATTGTTGTATAGTATTCTACATTTTCTAGCTTTTCTTGTGGGTCAGAAAGATAGGGAACCACATAAAAAATTTAAACGTAAAACAAACGAACAGACTTTGATGTTTTAGTCTTTGCAGAAATTTCATGCAAAGACAAATTTTGGTGATAATTTGAAATGACACCTAACCAGTTCTATAAGAATTTATAGGACAATTTTTCTAAATATACAATGAAAAATATTTCTGAAAAGTTGATATGATTACTATATTTTTACATTTATTATGTTTTTATCACCGTATAATATTTCCACTACTTACTTTCTCTAAATCTGTCTATCTATCTATTTAGTTATCTAATTATCTCTATATATAAAAGAATTAATGTGTTTTATAGTTCTCAAAATATATATAGTTGCATTTGTTTCTTCTAAAATATGTTTCCTAACTCTTTTAATTGTTTGGAAAACTTAATGTGTTGTCACATTAAATTTGAAATTGAAACAATTACAAAGACTTTGACAAGTCTCTGCAGAAATTTTGTATAAAGACAAATTTGAAATTTGAAACAATTACAAAGATTTTGAAAAGTCTCTGCAGAAATTTTGTCTAAAGACAAATTAAACTTTCACATTCCTTGTTTTTCCTGAAATCTCATCGCTTGAGAAAGACCATCATTGTCATAAGGATAGAGTGTGTGGAGGAGCGGATAATAAAATGGTGGTTCTAAAAGATCTTACAAAAATTAAAAAAATTAAAATAGCGCATTGATATATTCGATGTAAAATTTGTAAGAGTTTTGAAAAAATAATGTGTTTTATTTTATATGGACTTATAATTTTCCCATTCCCTAATAATTAACAAATTTATTTCAGCACAATAACAAATCAGTTTTTAGAGTATTCATTTCATCTTTTAATTTTGAAACTCTATTTTTAAGTTAATTATTTATCCTTCTTTCGGTCTATTAACAGGACCAACTTATTTGATTCTTAGTACATTTCATTAAACGTGTCTCCTAGTTATCGCTAAGTGAGTTGATATTGACATTAGCGCAAGAAAGGGTTTTAGTATTGACCTTTTCCACATTGTATTTCGGTTTTCGATTCAAAACATATTAAGGTGAACTAATAGTAAAAAAAAAAAACTCTTTTGATTTCGATTACGAACTAAAGAATAAACATCAACACTAGACTTCACTATCTCTAAATTCAAAGTCCAAAGCAATATAAGTTTACAAAAAAATAAATAAAAGAATAGACTTCAGTTCTGAAAAATAACTGAAGCATATTCGACTGTACGCTTTGGTTCATTGGGTAATCGAAGCCTATTGTCGTATTAAAAATAAATAAATCATTCAATAATTCTCACACTGTATTAAACAACTTTAAAATTAGACAAAATTTAATATTACTAGATGAACTAGAAACAAGCAACATAGGTAAAAATTGAGAACTAGTACTGAAATAGATTTTCATGCGATTTTGATGCTTTTGTGATACATATGCAAAAAGAAATAAATTAAACATATCATCATATCATTTTTAGGTTTAGATGAGAGAAATGCAAACTTGGGAAAATAGAGAGAGCGAGGGGGAGAGAGAGAGAGAGAAAAGAAGAAACTTGGAAACGAAGGGTGCGCAATACCAGCGCAATAGAGAGAGAGCAAGAAGAGAAATAGAGAGAAAAGAGAAAAATTGGAAACGAAGGGTGTGCAATAATGGCACAATGTTGTGGCAAGGAAGTATCTTTTCTAAAAATTTAACCCTAGATAGAAGAATATGTTTTGATTCTTTGTAAAACTTATATACTGGTATAGACTTCAGTTATTTTAGATCCGAATTCTATAGTTGTACAAATAATTTAAAAAATGTTACTACCTTTTGAAAGACTTATTTTTTTTCTTGAAACTAAAGCCTTTAGGTGATTTCAAATGTGTTTTCTGCACTAATATGAAGAAATCCTATCCTCCCATCAAACAAATATATACTTCTTCATTCTCCCTTGATGAAGCACTTGTGAAGACTTATCATTATCTTTCCAAATTATATATGTTCTTCTACCTTTGCCTCCTTTCTCAATTTTTTTACACTATCTTGATCCTATTGCTTTGATTGTTTGGACATTCAATTTTGATATATCCCTATTTTTCACTATCAAAACAAAGTAAAATTTGTTGAATTAAAATCATATTTCTTATTCACGTATTTTATTTAAGGATAGTTTTTGTCATTGTTTCTTTTCTTCAAAAACCCTTCAAATTTCTTAACAAGTAAAGATAGATTTTGAGCCAATGTGTTCATCATTGTTCTTCACCATTTTCATCTTTTTATACAATTGTCTTCAAGGAAAGACTCTTATTCTTCTTCTTGTCACAACCCTCCAATTTAACCAATAATCTATTTATTTCCAGCTCATGTTCTCTCAATTTTCCAAACAAGGATATTACAATCATTGAAGACAAGGCCTTCATAATGATAGTGTAGTGACTTTAAGTTGCCTGCTCCTATATGCATTTCAACATCTTAATATTCAACTATTTTTTTTTTCAAAAACTTTTCCAATTCCAATAAGATGATTTACAAGTGTTTTAAAGGGTTTATGCACATACGTAATGATTTTTATTGCTACATGGTGAAGAGTTCATAGTCTTGGATCAATGAATGCTTTGTAGCTCTTAACGTTCGGTGTACCTTCATGTGTGACTTCTAGTGTATTCCACATGTCCTTTGTTGAGATGCACTAAGACACTTTAAATAATTCATCAAGATTTAAAACATATCTCATATTTTTTTCATATAGTCATATTAAGCCTTTTTTTTTTCAGCATTAGACCATCTATACCAAGGTTTTTCAATGAATTCATTGTCAACAACATGCATAGGGATGAAAGTATCATTTTGAATTGCATCCTAGATTTCTTTACCAATGGATTTAATACATATATTCATTCTTATTTTCCAAAACTAGTAACTAACCCTCTAAATATAGGTGGTCTATTTATAGATCAACCTTTAGTAAAATGAAACTTGTTCTCAAGTATTTTCTTGAAAACCATATTGGGGCTTGACTAAATTTCAATAAGATGTTGTTGATACCAATTGTTAAATTAGGGTTTGAGTTTAAGAGAGGGAACACAATGAATTGAACTAATTCCAATTTTTGAAATAATATAACAAATGGTTCTCTCCTGCTTACGTATGCAAGCCAGAAAATCAACATAAATCACAGCCAGACTCATTCTTGTACAATCAGAGTCATCAAACGTGCATCTTAAACATAAAATAGAGCCAAAACATACAAGATACTTCAAGAAAACATGAAAACTCTATCTTCCCTTACCTTGACAAAAGCTACTGTAAGGGGGAACCTTAAGAGGAAGGAACACCAAAACCTGGAACTGCTTAAGAAACTAAAAACAGAACATAGGAGGGCGAAAAGGAAACTAGTTCAGAGTTGAACATGAAACTAAAGCTTAGGGACAAAAAATGAGAATGGAATAGAAGTCAGAGATTTATTTACTTGGAAGAAAAATGTTCGATGAGCTTGAAGTAAGAGCTCGCACTAGCCCTAACTCAGCTTCTGCTTGAATAAGTACAAACAAATGAGTTAGAGAGGGAAAAAAGAACTGTGAAGACTAAAGATATTTGGAGGATGAGCTATGGTAGAAAATCTAAACAATTTTTCTGAAAATACCAAAAGCTAAAAGATCGACTTGACTTATCACTTGACCTGGACCAAGTTAAGGGATAAAAAGTTGATCTCACATCATATTTTATTTTACCTTTTTTTCATAAAATTTATGTAAAAAAATATGTTAAGGGAAAAAATAAAAACCATTATGTAAAATACGTTTAAAATTTCAGGAGTAAAGAATATTATTTAAAATATTGAATTATCAATATATATATAATGAATTCAAGAGTCTTGAAATATTGATTTTTAATTGAAATATTATATATATATATATATATATATATATATATATATATATATATATATATCCTATTTAGCAGAGTGGCCTACAATAATTTATTCTTTAATGAAGATATTACACATTTTCAATCCTGACCACTAGATTAAAGAATATAAGAAGGTATTACTTGTACCAAGATAAGAGTATGAATTGAAATGACAAACACAAAAAAATGAAATTTTATAAAAGAAATAATAATCACCTAATTATAATTTGCGTGCAAGGAATGCAATCACATCAAATTTAAAAGTTTTTTGTAATCAAGCATTTCTTAGAAAGGGACATTTTCAAAACGTGCTCTAAGGTGAACCACACATGTCAACTAGTGACCTTTTTTGATAATGTAATTAAAAAGACTAGGTTGCTATTTTTTTTTCAAAAATGCTCTTGATAATTTAAAAAAGAAAGCAGTTGATTGGTTGTATACTTTATAAGAAAGTTAGAAATGATCTCAGATAATAAAAAGTATAAATAAGTATTAGCATAAACAACAGAGAAAGAAAAACGAATTTAAATTGAATACCACCAAAGGGTAGTTAAGGAAATAAAGTATATACACGTTAATCCGTTAGCCACACTATCAGCCATATATATAAATCCTATTGGTTGGTTTTGCCATGAATAGTTCAAAACCTCTGTTTTAGTGTTACTGGTTTCATATCGGCTACTACATAATGTCGAGTTATTATCTGAAACTGTTTTATGCACCTCTTCTGCTGTTGTTGCATGCTGCAGGACCCATTCTCGGGTTGAACAATAGCGCAGAAATAAAGTGCATTGAGAGGGAGAGACAGGCACTTCTTAACTTCAAACATAGCCTCAAAGATGCCTATGACATGCTGTCTACATGGAGGGATGATGAAAACAGTACAGATTGTTGCAAATGGAAAGGCATTCACTGTGACCATCAAACACCTCATGTAACCATCCTTCGTCTCCGTGGTTCGGATACACAAATTTTGAGAGGTGCACTGAATATCACTTCATTGTTTGCCTTGCAAAATATTCAACATTTGGATCTCAGCTACAATAATTTCCTAGGGAGTCACATCCCACAACTCATTGGCTCACTTACCAACTTAAGATATCTCAATCTCTCCTTTTCTGCTTTTAGTGGCAGCATTCCTATCCAAATTGGAAGCCTTACACATTTACGGACTCTGGATCTTGATAATAACGCTTTTCTCTGTGGGAAAATCCCTTATCAACTTGGAAACCTTACACGCTTAAGGTATCTCGATCTCAGTTACAATTTTCTGGACGGGGAACTCCCTTATCAACTTGCGAATCTGTCACAGTTGACGTATCTTGATCTTAGTCAAAATTCATTTTCTGGAGCACTTCCTTTCCAGGTTGGGAATCTTCCTTTCTTGCACACTCTTGGACTTGCTGGCAATTTTGATGTCAAACCTAAGGATGCAGAGTGGATGTCTAATCTCTATTACCTAACAAATCTTAATTTCAATTATCTACATAATCATGAGTGGTTGCAAACGGTTAAATTTCCAAAGCTAAGAGAGTTAAGGCTAGTTGATTGTTCTCTTTCAGATGCCCATATCCAATCTCTGTTTTATTCATGTTCCAACTTTTCCACGTCTCTTACCATCCTTGATCTTTCTTCTAATATACTCACATTCTCAACATTTCAACTGCTGTCAAACTTTAGTCTTAATATTCAAGAGCTTTATCTTTCTCATAACAACATTATTTTGTCATCTCCTGTCTACTTAAGTTTTCCTTCTCTTGTGATCCTTGACCTTTCTGATAATAATGTGACCTCATTGGTCTTTCAAGGTAGCTTCAACTTCTGTTCAAAACTTCAAAATCTTTATTTGTCAAATTGTGGTCTAAGGGATGATAACTTTCTCATCTCAGCTATTTCAATTACGAATTCTTCATCTTCTCTTGCCTCGCTTGATCTCTCCTCAAATCTGTTGAAATCATCATCTATATTTTACTGGCTCTTCAACTCCACTACCAATCTTTGTGAACTTGAACTTTATGATAACATGTTGGAAGGTCCCATTCCAGATGGATTTGGGAAAGTAATGAACTCTCTTGAAGTTCTTGGCCTCTCTGGTAACAAACTGCAAGGCGAGATTCCATCTTTCTTTGGGAACATCTGCACATTGCAAAGTTTGGACCTCTCAAATAACAATTTGAGTGGGAACATTTCTAGCTTCTTTCAAAACTCTTCATGGTGCAACAGACACATGTTTCAGAGTTTGGATTTATCCCTTAACAACATTACAGGAACATTACCTAAAAGCATTGGATTGTTATCTGAATTGCTTGTACTTAGTTTGGCGGGAAATTATTTAGAGGGTGATGTTACTGAATCGCATCTTTCTAATTTTTCCAAATTAGTATGGTTGGAGTTACAACATAACTCATTGTCACTAATAATTGGTCCCACTTGGGTTCCTCCTTTCCAATTAATATTGTTGGCATTAGGCTCTTGTAATTTGGGCCCGACATTTCCAAGTTGGCTTCAGACTCAAAGTTCCTTAAGGCTGCTTGATATTTCTAATAACAAGCTTAATGATTCCGTACCAGACTGGTTTTGGAACAACTTGCAAAATATGGGAAGGTTAAATATGTCTTATAATAATCTCATTGGTGCAATTCCCAGTATATCGTTGAAGCTTC